>Ga0208161_1000109_pt1 | contig 41462 bp, 63 predicted proteins | sample CB_VirMetaG_3_FD_184538 | JGI IMG/M metagenome (GOLD analysis project Ga0208161, IMG submission 184538) | Freshwater to marine saline gradient viral communities from Chesapeake Bay - CB_1508_1S Viral MetaG (SPAdes) (version 4) | ecosystem: Environmental > Aquatic > Marine > Coastal | place: USA... | reverse complement strand
TCCAAGTACTACCGTTATAATATATTAACTGTGAACTTGATGTTCCATCTTTAGTAGTAAGATATAAACTATTTCCAAATGTAGCTATTCCAGTAAAATTATCTGTAGCACCATTAACTGTACTATTAATTTCTGTCCAACTTTCAGCATCTGCAGAATACCATACGCTAGTACCATCTGTTACCCAAATAGTTCCATTTGTAGTTTGTGCTAAATAATTATTATCACTAACAAAAGATGTACTAGCTCCTCTAACATTCATGTCAGCAGTTTGATGTAATAAATGTATATTGTAAGCTGTTTCATCATCTCCGTGAAATACATCAATACCTTTGCTATCCCAAAATCTATTTACATCATCTGGTTTACCATCACTTCTATGTGCTGTATCTAATCCTTGACCTGCATCAAATTTGTTTCTTGAATATATACGACCTAAGTTAGATGTAAAGTCTTCAGGATTTTGTTTAACATTAACTTGTTGTCCTGCTTGTACGTCAGATGATTGTATAGTCATTTCACGACCAGGACCTACAGCTGTACGTAAATAAATATTATCTAACTGTAAATCATATCCATATCGTTTAGGATTTTTAATGCTGGTGGTATTAGCTACTCTAGGCATTAGGTCGGATAATTAATACTATTAAGTTGTACTGGTTCTGGATATTTAGCTCTAAGATTTTTTCTAGCTTGTTGTATTAATAACTGTTGATATTGAAGTAATGAATTTCTAATATTGTTAGAACTACCTACAGGATAATTTTGTGCAGCCATTTGTTCTGTAATATATCTAGCATCAATGTTTTTAATATCTTTACCAGCTATCATTTGAGCAGCTACACCAGCCATAATAATAGGTTCATATTCAGTTTCTAAACCAATAGAACTAAGAGTTGTTGCTTCAGATGTAGGTGGAACAAACTTCTTTTTAAAAGTTACATAAATTTCATAACCAGATGATATACCTTGAAATTGCAACGCATGTACTACTTGTGGACCTGTTGTATAAGTTTTAGTACGTTCTGTGCCACTTTCATCAGTCCAAGTAAAACCATTCGGTAAATCGACCATTTCAACGGCTACACCTATAAATTTAAGACCTGTTTCATCTGTACCTGCAGCAAAATCTGTATACTGTGATAATGCTTTTAATGGAGCTACTAAATAATTATTAGAATCTACGTCAGAGCCATAAGTTCCAATAATTCTATAACCTGTTCCAGATGTAAATGTTTGAGTATTAACAGCAAATAATGTTGGATATAAGTTTTCTATTTGGTCACAAATTGCATCGTATACATTTTTACGTGCAAAAGAAGGAGTTATTTTAATTAAATCACCAGCACTATGAGCTGCAGCAGTAGTACCTCTAGCACCTCTAACTACAGTTATTTCATTAGTAACAGTATTTAATGCAGTAGAATACATTAATTCTTGACCTACTTCAATAATTGCACCTGCATCTAAAGCATCTTCTTCTTCAACTGAAAACATGTCATTTGCATAACCTAATGTTGTTGCTGAATTTGATATACCACCAGTCAAATAAGAATATGATTCAACGCTATCTGCTGGTTCTAGATATTCTCTAAAGACCCTATCTACTAAGTCGCCTACTGTGATACTCACATTGACTCCTAACTAGACTTAAATATTAATTGTATATTTCTATCTGCTACTTCAGTTCCATCAGATGTAATTCTTAAAAAACCAGGTGTAGCAAAAGCCCATCCACTAGGGTCAACTCTTGTTACATTTCCTGCTGATACAACATAAGTAACTTCTGTATTATCAGTTTCTACAACATCAACCCAAGTAGCACCATCGAATGAAAAATCAAATGTTACATTAGCACCTGTCATTGCTGCTGGCCATACTATACCAGATAATAATAAACCATCTGTTTGTACGCCTGTAGAGTTACTAGCATCTGCTGAAACGTCAATTAAAACTTTTTTTGATATTTGCATATTGTCCTTACTATAGCAGAAGAAATGGGAGGAAGGTGGATTCCCCCCAAATCTTCAAATTTTTTACTAAGCTACGTCAGTAATCTTTAGGTGATAGGATGGAGGACCGAAGTCATATCCCATTTCCATATAGATTGCTTTTGCAATTTTAGCACTATCATCTTGGTCAATATCTCTTACGAATACTGTTCCGTATCCAGGGATATTTGTAAAGACTGGCTGTATGAAAGCAAAGTCTAAGACGAATGCTGTATTTGCAGGTAAGATATTAGGGTCAATGACCATAAGACCAATTGAACCAAATGGTGTAACAACTGTGTCAATATCAATACCAGCAATAGCTCTATCTCTAGGAAGAATAGCACCTGTAATTCCAACGTTACCTTCTAGTAATTCTTTGTTTAAGTCAAGCAATTGCTTTGGACTTACGCAAAGTACTGGTTGTTGCATTGGAGCATGTGCGTCATATAATCTTTTAAGAGCATTAGCAATTGCATCCCAAGAAAGTACTTGGTCTGTTCCAGAACCATCTCCAGCTGTATCGTTGTAGTATACGTTACCACCAACAAATGTTGGAGCAGCAGAGTTGTTAGCATTAGCATTTAATGCACACCACTCGGAAAGACCACGCATTTCTCTAGTACCAGCTCCTGGAGTGACATTAGCACCGTCAGAGAAAGTACCATTGAATGCAAACCATTCAACTTCTCTAGCTACTTTTTCAAGAGCTAAAGACATTTGCTCTGCAAATTCATCAACAATTGGGTTGCTGTTAGCAAGACCTAATTCAGTTCCTGCTGTTACAGTTCCATCTCCATCTGATTGATTAACAGCAGCTGCTGATAATGTAAATGGATTTTGATGTTGATATGTTGCCATAGCTGTGTAGGTCATCTTTACACCTTTATGGAAGATTTGAGTAACGCTTGTGTAAGCTACTCTATCTCTACCAAGATATTCTGTAGGTGCTGCACCTTCTTGTGCCTTTGTTGGCTCTGAAGATACTACAGCACTATCTGCAGCTTGGATTTGCCAGAAAGTAGATTGAATAACCTTACCTCCGTTTAATCCTCCAGTTGCAGAAAGGAATGGTGTTCTTTGACCACCTACACGGAATAATTCCCCAGAAAAGTTATTAATATTCTGAGAATAAATTGTGTTACCTGTCAAGCTTATGCTTGCCATAATAAACCTCCGTATATAATCGTATTAATTTCTATTACTTATTTTTTGTCTTGGTCCATTATTGTTAACCTAGCTCTAAGACTGTCCTTTACAGAACCATTTCTTATAACATTAGCTAACTGTTCGTCCAAGCTTTTTGGTACATCTGAACTAGAATTTGCATCAAGTGCAGCTACTCTAGCACGAGCATCATCTTGTACCATAGGTGCAGGTTGAGATTGTGGTTGTGACTCAACTTGACCACTGGCTTCAAAACCATATTCGTCCTTAGCAAACTGTGCGATAGACTCTAAATCTACAGGTCCATCATACACTTGTTTCAACGCTTTACCGAAACCTTTGTCAGTAGATAATCCTAATTTTCCGAAGACATTATTAATTTCTTTATCTTTATAAGAAGCTAACTCTGCCTCAAGTTTTTTGATAGTATCATCTTTTCTATCAATTGTTTCTCTCATTTGTTTTACACCATGTTCTGTTGGTGCATCAAATTCTTCCATCTTGTACCTCCACTATGTGTTAACCTATCAGACAAGACCATAGGCATCTTGCCGTGGTGCTACCTTTACCACTTGACTTATATCTCTGGTAGCTAAAAGCTATAAGTCCATTACTCTACGGTTTTTAATACGAGCTTTCTACGTAGGCTTTGAAAGCTGAGTGCAGGTCTATTTGTATGCGGACCACGCAACGCTTAATATATATTATACCTTAAAATTCTAAAAGTCCACTAACTTGTTTATCTTTTTTAGCAGCACCTAATGTAACTCCTTGTTGAGCTTTAATGTCAGCTTCTGTACGTTGTATACGTTTTTGAGCTGTGACATCACCAATTGCTGCTTCTTCAAGTGTAGCTAAATCTAAATCTCTACCAACTGTTTTAGCGGCTTGCATAATATCTCCAGCAGATTGATACAATTGTCTAGCTTTTTGTCTAGTTAATCCTGCTTGTCTTAATGATTCAAACCTACTAAATGTAGTTTGAAAGCCAGCAGATGCTGCTTCAGCCTCTATTTGTAATGTTGTAATTTGATTTGCAAGTAACCCTTGCTCTACATCATCATTAATTAATGCACCAAATATAGCATCATCAGTAGCTTCTATACCATATTCTCTAGCAAATAAATTCTTAACAGCAGGAATATCATCAATAACTTGGTTATAAACTAAATCAATTCGGTTTTGAAACTCTAACGGTGCAACTTCAGTTCTAATTAAATCTTTAAACTTATCTTCAAATAAAGTAAAATCTTTAATATTGTATTCATATAATGTATTTTTATATGAAGCAATATTAGATAAAGCATCTAATTCAGACATAATCATAGTTCCATCATCTCTTTTTAAATAACCAAATTCTTTATCCCAAGTTTTAGATTGTCTTGTAACTGCTATAGCTGTATCTGCATCACCATATTGTGTCCATGCATCTGCATACTCATCTAATAAATCTTGATTAAAAAAACTAAACAATGACTTTGCTTTAGATAAACCTTCGCTTCTACTATAAACGCTATTGCTACTACCGCCTACATCATAAGAAACAGGATTACGACTATAACCAACGGCTTCTAATTCAGCAGCTCTAGCTTCAGATACTTCATAAAAACCTTCTAAATCTTTTCTATATACTTTAACTAAATCAGCCATATTATCCTCCTGGGTTTAATCCATAATCTATTGACTTGACAATACCAGTACCAAAAGATTTTGACATAGCACCATACAAATCAGATATAACACCATCATAACCTCTTGCTAAACCTTCTTTACGTAATATTTTTTTTCTTTCATTAACATCATTAATACCCATAATTTGTTGTAATGTAGCATCTGTTTCTTCAGGTCTTACGCCCCAAACTGATTGTGCTAATGCTATAGCATTGTTTTTAATATTTAACCAAGGTATTTCTTTATCCCAATTAGAGTTAAAAGCATATCTTTCATTTTTTAATTGTTCAGTAAATGTATCAGCAAATGTTGCATCAGATAAATATTTACCAGCAAGATTTTGTAAATCATCTAAATAAGGTTGTTGTAAATCTTTTGGTAACCAAGTTTCAATTAATGTTTTAACTTCTTCTACACCTTTATTAGAAAAAGTAACAACACCTTCTTCTAATACTTTTTTAAATTCATCATCAAGTTCATAAATAGAATATTTTTGTGTAGCTGCAGTTAATTGGTCTAGTAATTTATCATCCGACCAACTAGCACTAGCATATTTATTTGCCACCCATTCAATAGTATCATTATCTAAATTACCTTCTAATGTTTGTAACATTCCTTTAACTTTATTAACTGAATCTTCAACTAATTTTTGTCTACCTAATTCATTGTTTTTATATAACATAAATCTGTTATACATATTGGTATCATAACCATACTTAGTAAGTACAGCTTCAAATCTACCTTCAGGGTCTAATGTTAAATTAGTTGTCCAATTTTCTTTATCTTCAATTAAATATTCAGTTATTAAATTTAAGTAATCAATATCGTTTGACCAAGGCATATCTTGATTAGCTTTTTTAATAGCAGCGACTGCAGTATCAATAACAAACTCATTATTTTGTATTTCATTAATAGAACCTGCAAAAAATACTTGTCCATTAGTTTGATAATTACTCCAAACACTAGGAGATATAAATTTAAAACCTTCTATATCAGTAACCAACATTCCTGATTCATTAAATGTTAATTTAGGTGCATCTGTTATTTTTTCTAAATCTGATTGACTAATTTCCCAATATAATTTTCTACCATCAGATTCATACACTAAATAAAATTTTGTACCTACTTGTACTAATGTAGTTCCAGATGGTCCATAATTTACTTTATATGCCATTATTTACCGCCTAATTTTAATGCTTCTACTACTTTGTTATACATTTGTTCAGTAGGAGTTTTACCTTCACCTAAACTACTTTTTGCATATTTACTTTCTAACCACACACTAGGAGAAAGTTTCATTTGTTGACTAAATATTTGACCAGCAGTACTAAGTATATTTTCTTCAGTTTGACTTACAATATCTTTTTCACCCATTAATGCAGCTGATTGACCTAATTGTGCTTGTGCTAAACCACCTGCACCAGCACGCATAATACCAGCTAAAAAGTTTGCTGCTTCTGCTTTAATCCACCAATTAGCAATTTTTCCTAAACCTGCAGCTTTTAATGCAAGTTCTAAACCTTCTGATATAGGGTCAAGTATTGCACCTAGTTTAGAAAAACTACCTTTTGGTAAATTATTTTGTTTTTCAATATCGTTTAATAAATCTATATTATTATTTTTCATATCTACTATATTTGTAGGTTTTATAATTAATTCATCTATTTGATTTACTTTACTTTGATTATTTAAAAATTCTACTTCTGTTGCATCTTCAATATTTAATTTACTTCCTATACCTAAATTATCATTAGGGTCTATTAAAACAACTTCTCTCCAATCACCTTTTAATTCTACAAATCCTTCTATACCTGATTTTCTAAATCCTTCTGCTATGGTTCCATCATCTAAACCTAATTGTTTTAATTCATTAATTAAACTATTTACATTTTGTGTTTTTGGATTTTTTATATCTGATAATGATATACCAGTTTCTTTAGCAAATATATTCCAATCTACTTTATCAATTTGATTTCCTAAAAAACCATCAGGTTGTGTAATTAAAAGATTATTAGTATTTACTTGTACTTTATAATAATTACTAACAGGATTGTCTTGAATTTTAATACCCATAGTTTCAGCAGATACATCACCAACTGGTTCTCCATAAAAACCAGGAATAAATTTTTCAGTACCACTTCCTAAGTTAGGATTATATTTAATGTCATTAGCTAATACTTGTTTTCCTTGATGCTTAATATAAAATTCTACATTTCCATCTGCTGAATTTAAAGTAGTATCAAATGTAGAAAGTTTATCATCTACTACATTTGTAGGTGTGTCTGGTTTTTCTATTTCAGCCATTATTTACCTCCCATAAGAAATTTAAGATACTCAGCTTGAGTTTCAGCAATTAAATTAGCTTCATCAGATAATTCAGATTGTTTTTTAGCTTGTGCTTGTAAACCTTCTATAGCAACTTGTCTAGGGTCTTCAGCTAAAAACTCAGGTTTAATTTCTTCAAATGTAACATAACCGCCCATTTGTGGCTGGTCAAATCCCATTTTTTCCCAAGCTTGTGTACCAGTAAATTTATTCATAACTTCTCCAGCACGTAAACTTTTATCTTGTGCAATCAATGCTTCAACATATGGATTCCAGTTACGCATAATTTCTAATGCTAAATCTGCTTTTCTACTGTCACTTAATTTGTCACCTGTTAATGACAACCAATAATCGCTAAGTTCTTCTTCTAAAGTTAATCTATCAGGTTTAATATTAGCTGCTCTAATTTGTGCAGCTTTTGCTTTATCTATTTTAGCTTCTTCACCTTCTCTAACAGATTGTGTATTAGTTAAAAATTCTTGTAAAGCATTACTAAATATTTCTCTAGATAATACTTGATTTGCATTCATTTGAGTTTTTCTATAATCTATACCACCAAAAAATGAATTAATGTTTAAAGCTAATTTATTATTATTTCTTGCGTCTTCTTCTTCAGTTAAAAAAGTATTACGTTCAGAAGAACCTTCGTACCAACCATCGTATTCTTTATTTGCATAATCTAATACTTGGTATATAAAGTTTTCTGTAACAATACCCATATTTCCATTTATTTCAGCACCTAAATCTTCTTCATCTAAATATCCCATATTTACAGCTAAATCTTGTATTTTAAGTACATCTGATTGATTTAAAGTTTGAACAAATGTTTGTACAAAATTTTCTGCAGGAAAAATACCTTTTTCTAAATCTACTTCTACAGTTTTTGGATTACCATTTTCATCATAAACTACATTACCAGAAGCGTCTTTTACAACTATAAATCTTTTATTTTGTACATTAGATATACCAGCACCTACTATAACATTTCCACTTTCGTCAAATGAAACATCAGGTAATCCAGAATTAACAGCATTAACTTTTATCCTATCAAATAATGATATAAACTTTTGATTATCAACATCATCATTAATATAATATTTTAATAAATCTGCATCAGCAACTGTTGCACCATAATCACCTGGATTTGTCATAAATGCTGCAAATGAAAATTCTTCTAAACCTAAATTTTCTGCAATTAATGTTTCTAATTCTTTTACTTTTTCTGGTGACAATGCCATTACTTAGTACCAACTTTTCTTTTTCTCTGTTCTAATGCTGTATTATACTTCATAAATTCTCTATCACTAGACATTAACCTAATAATTACATTTTGCCATATTGGATAAAAATCAGGATAATCTGCAATAACACTAAATGCATATGCAGCTACTTGACTTCTTATTGTAAATGCTACAGGGTCTTTAGAATTACGCCACCATGTACTACTATTTCCTAAAGATACTGACAGTTCTTCTGCATCTTTCCATCCTTCATAAAATTCTGCAAATCCTTTTCCAGCTTCTGTATTTAATGCATAATCACTTGTAAGCCATTCTGTTCGCATTTCATCAAATCTAACTTGTGATGTAGGTGTATCAGTTTGACCATAAGCAGATAAGAAACCTGGTTTAATATCCATTAATGCAAGCCTAAATGCTTTTTTGTACATATCTTTTTCCGCAGATGACAAGTTAGGATTATCATCAATATCTCTACTAAATTTTTTATAGTGTACTCCAGCAGCTGTATCATTAGCATATAACATGTAATCAGCTGGATTTAATGTTGCTTGTGCAATCATATCTGCATATGAACGTTCTATTTCTGGATTATCAAAGTTTAAAAATTGATAAGTTGTTTTAAATCTAACAAGATTATCAGCATTTTTATCTTTCCAAGTTTTAACACTAGCATTAAATGTTCTAGCTCTAACATCTCTTTCTCTTGATGATGTTGTTACATAAGCATGTTCAAAACCATGTTTAGCATAAAATGCATTAGCAGCTGCTACATCATCACCACCAAATTCATCTAATAAAAGTTGATATTCATTAGCAAGTACAGCTGTCATCCACCATTTACCTGATTTATCTTTTATTGCAGATTTAAATACTGCACCTGTTATAAAACCAAATTGTGATAAAAATCTATATAAATTTAGCCAACGTCCTTTATGAGCAGAGTATCTCATTAAAGCTAAATCTAATATTGCAGGAGATAATACTCCTTTAGGCAAATCAATTGGTAAATTATTATTATCTAAATATGCATTAGTTAATTCTTCTAAATTAACCAACACTCTTTTACCATCCCATTCTGGATAAATACTATAAATATATTTATCTAACTCACCTGAATATAATAATCTTTCTTCATCATGGCTACCTTTAATTGCATCCCAAACATCAATTGATGCTTCTGCACGCATATGTTCGACTTTAGAATCCATTTCCCATCGTTCAAAATTATTATCTGGGTCAACATATGTTTCTGATAAAGCTTCTCTAACTAAATCTATACCGCCTTTAGCACCACCTAAACTAGCTCTAAGTTTATCTAAAAATGTTAATCTACCACCAGCAAGTGTTTCTACAAAGTTATCTGGTGGAGGAAATGCACCAAAAAAGTCATCTGCTAATTCTTGTTTTACACCAACTTTATCAAATAAAAATTTAATATTCCAAGCAGCTAATGGAGTTTGTGCTGGAAATACTTGAGAACTTATCATGTTTACACCAGATAAATAACCCTTTGCAATCATTTTAAAGTTACTATCTTGACCAAATAACAAGTTATTCATTTTAGCATTAAACGGCATAATAAACATATCTTCACCAGTATCTGGGTCTTTTACAAAAGTACCTTGATTTTCATATGCATATACATTTCCAGCTGCTCTAGCTCCTTTATAAGATATAGCACCTTGCCTTACAAAGTAAGGATTCATTGTGTACAATTTAGACCATCTTCTTCCCATTTCAAAGAAAACTTCTGGGAATGGAAATATGTTTCTTGATATTTCAGATATTCTATGTTTTGTTTTAGTATCGTATAATAACTCTTTAAGATTTGTTAAAGCATAACTAGATGCCATATCACTTGTCATTTGATAGTTATCTATTTTTCCTGATTTTAATAAAGAAATACCTTTTAATTCATTAATAACACTATTAGGTATTTTTGCTGCTATAGCTTCTGCAATATATTCTTTTTGTAATTTTTTAGTAAAAGTATCAAATGAACCAGTTAAATACAACCATCTAAATTCTTTAAATTTAGGTGAACGATGTAATCTAGCTAATGGTTCTGATAATAAAAAATTAAAAATAGAATCTAATGCATAATCTAATTTTTCATTTGCTCTAGCTAATGGTTTGTCAATTATTTTAGGGTCTTTTATTAAAACTTTACCAAAATTTAATTCTTCTAAATTAACAATTTTTTGAAAACCTACTTGCATAGCTTTTTCTTCTTTTGAGCTATATCTTGCAAAAGGATTAGAAATATCTGGTGCTAAATTAAATTTAATTATTTCATCACCAATTGTTGTTTCTACACTACCTGATAATATACCTTGCCTTAAAGCAGGGTTACCTAAATCATCAAATGAATTATCAAACCAATGCATGCCTTGTTTTGGTCCTGATTCATAAATACCATAATGAACACCATCTTTCATAGGCATACCAGTACGCATACGAATATTTGCTTCAACTTTATTTAAATGTTCCATTAATCCTTGTTCTGTTCTTAAATATTCCATTTGAGGACCAAATGTATCTATATATTCATCAACCATTTTTGCTGCTTCATTAGTTTTTGTCCAAGCTATTAATTCTGGTGTATCCCAACCTAGTTCAACAATTTTTTTAGCAAATTTATCATTTCTTAATTTATGATATTGAAATATATAACCTTCTAATGCTTTAGGATTTTTTGATGAAACTGGTACGTAATTAATTAATTTTGAATTTATGTTTTTATAATTCATACCACTATAAGTAAAATTAGCTTGCAAAGCATCATGGTATATAGTTGATGCTGTAATACCATTTATATCTTCACCTGAATCAATAATTTTTTTCATTATTTTTGCTATAAAAGAACGTTTTGGTAATTGACCATAACTAAATTGCCATTGCAATGCTTGTATTGGATGGTCAAGAAAACTTGTTAAATCAGGATGTACTAAAAATGCAAGTTGTTCTTCAAATATAACTCTTTGAGTTAATGCAGGTTTTCCTATAGCTTTAGGTTTAAAATAAGATTGTGTCCAAAAATCTAATACTTGTGTTAACGCATCATTTTCAATTTTTGTTGTAGGTATTTTAATTCCTGCAAAAAAACCATTTTCTTTTATTAATTTTTTCATATTGTCTAAAGAATTGCTTATAAATCCTCTACCAGACATTAATGGTTCTATTTCAGTATAAAATCTACCAAGTAATCTATTCATTAACCTATTGTTAGTTAATGATGCACCTTGGTCAGCAGCTTCAGATATTAAAGTTGGAGAGTGAACAAATGCAGTTTTACCAGTATTTGGGTCAACAATTCTTGGTGTGTATGAATCATTAACCAATCTTCCTTCAGGGTCAGCCATGTAACCTTTAAGTTGAGTTTCATCAGCATATAAAGCATCCATTCTTCTTTTTAAGATATTAGCTCTACTTTCACCAACTCTTTCTCTTATTAATGATAAGTCAGCATCTCTTAATCTTTTTGCAAAATCATTAACATTTGTAACAGTCCATTTATCAATATTGTAAAAATCTTTTAATATAACATCAATTTTAGCTGAACCATAACCTGTAGTTTTTAAATGCCTAATCAATGTTTCATAAGCTTTGCCTCTATTGTAATAATTTAAAGATTGTGTAGGTTGTTTACCAAATAACTTTTGCCATTGAGGTGACATGCCATTAGTAAATTCAGAATAAAAACCTAAATTTCTACCTAAACTTTCATCTCCAGTTCTAGTCCAACGATAAAATTCTTCTTTGTTAAGAACTCTTTTACCATCAAGAATTTTAGGTTTAATCATTTTTAATCCACCAGAATTAAATTGTCTAGGTATATTACCAACACTATCTATTGCTTTAAGAGTTCTGTTAGCAACTCTACCAGTTAAACTTCCTAAAGAAGGAACTGTTACAGGAGTACCTGTTGCTTTAGTTAAAGCTGCACTTAATAAATTAGATTGACCTTTTGGTAAAGTATCTAATTTAAATAATTGATTCATACCAGGCAATTTCAAACCTTGGTCACTATAAATTTTAGTAAATATTTTTTGCATACTATCTAAATTGTCAGTTTCTAACAACAATTGATGTATCTGTTCAGGCATATTTTTAGTCCAAGGATTATTAATTAAAACATCAGGACTTTGATTTTTAACAAGTTTTTGTAATAAACCGCTATCAGTTAAATTTTTAACAACTTTTTCAGTTGTAGTATTAAACATACCAGTAGCTCTACCGCCAAATAAACCCCACTCTTTACGTAATTTAGCAGTTTGTTGACGAGCTAATTTTAAATCGTTTGATAATTCTTTAATTAATTTTTTAGAGCTAATAGTGTAATCAAAAGTATCAATAAACTCATCAACATTATCTATTGAATTACCATTTAATGGATTAGCTTTATTTGACTTAATCCAATCTGTAATTATTTCTTTTTTCTTAATTGGACTATATAATTCAGCATCACTAAATCTATCAAGTTTATTTAATGTTGTTAATAATTTTTTACTTTTCTTTAAAAATTTAATAGCACCTCCACCAAAAAGTTCAGGTACTATTCTTTCGTATCCATCAATCCAACCAGATAAATTGTTATATTCATCAGTACCAACATCAAACTTTAATGATGCTTGATATCTTCCAGATGAATATGGTATTTCAATACCTAATGCTTCATTTAAATTAGTTTGTTTATTTTCAGCATATTCTTGTGCTAAATCAGGATTATATATAAATTTTCTACCAGCAAAAGCTTCTATTTGCTGTGGTCTTTGAATTGAAGTCCAATTAATTGTTCCATTTTCATTTGGTAATACAATAGGTTTTCCATTGTATGCATACCAAATTGTTTCAGCATCTTTATCAGACCAACCACGTTGTATTAATTCTAATATTTCAGGTTTATAATTTCCTTGACTATCTTTAGCCATTAAACTTTCAACACTAACAATATTTTCTCTATTGTAGTTTACTGCTTGACCTGAACGTACTTGATTAAGCATATCAAATAAATATGGACTACCACCTTGTTTTTTTGCTTCTTGTGCAAATTTAATCCAATCTTTGGTTTCTTGTAACCAACTACCTTTTTTACCTAAACCTTTAACTTCTGTTTTAGATAAATCAATAGGAATAAATTGTTGTGCATATTGTTGAGTATATCCTTTTTCTAAATATTCATCCATAGCATTCATTTGTTGAGCATATGCCCATACACGTCCATTAAATAAAGCTTTATTTTCTGGTAATAATAAATTCAAACCTGGATATTGCATTATATGTTTTTTAATTGGACTTAATTTTTCATATTCTTCTGGATAAATTAATTTATTTGTTTGTTTATCTAAATATGGTTTTTCAATAGATGAACGATAACTTGGAGAATATTTTACATATAATTCAGATATTGCATCAAATGTAGCCATTGTCCATAAAGACAAATTTTTAGCCATTTTAACTGGTCCAACAAAATCTTCCGGAGTTAAATCTAAATGGCCAAATCCTGGTATATCAATTTCTCCAAATGATTCATCAAATTCAATTGGTGTAACTGCTTCTACACCTTTTCTAAGCATCCATAAAGCATTATCAATTCCATAACCAATACCAAATACTTGTAACATATTCATTTGCATATCATCGTTGTAACCACGAGATTTATATTCTTTTGAAACATCAGCCCAGTCATTAGCAGCTTGTACAGCTTTTTCCATAACCCACATATCGCTTAATTCTTGTAATGCTTTTGCATCTACAGGTATATCTTCTTGTTCAGCTAATGGTTTTAATAATTCAGGAGGAAAATTATAACGTTCTGTTAATGCTAAATATCTTTGTTCAAATGCAGGATTTAATGCAATATAATCATTCATTTGTTTATAACGTGATTTTAAACGTTGACTTTGATTACCTAAATTGCTTATATCGTATATATCGTTAAGCATTATATTTTATTATATTTTTGTACTGCTCTTGTATTTTTAAGTTGTTGTATTAAAGGATTGTTAGGATTTCTTGAATCAAGTACATCTAATAAAACATATACATCATCTTGTGCAGATGCTATAGCTTCAACACCAATACTTTGACCAGTTGCACCACCAGCTCTAGGGTCTTGTCCAGGTAACTCTGTTCCTGTAAAAACTTGTGGTTTACTACCACCAGCTGATTTAACTATTTGAGCAGGTGTAGGTGCAGCTTTAGGTAAGCCATTTACAGCTTCTTGAGCAGCAACAAATGCTTTATTTTCTTGATAACCTGCATCAGGTAATCTTCTAATAGGTTGTTTAAGACTAGCAGCTCCACCATCAGTTCTGTTAGCTCCAGCTCTAGCACCAGGTCCAGCAGCTTTTACATAAGCAGGTTCAGCTGGTTGTCTGTAGCCACCTCTATTAGTCCGTTTCTTGTTCCCCATACATATCCTTTGTTATTAAAATAATTATACCTGGTTGAGGTTGTATAATTTCTATAACATTCTCAGAAAGAATGTCTAGTTCGTCTACAACTCCATACTCTTGGTAAACCATTTCCCAAAATTCACCTTCGTAAAATTCATCCATCTCATTACATTCCAAACGCAGCAGCAATACTAGGAGGTTGTTGTCCCATTTGTTGTTGCATCATTTGTTGTTCAATCATAGCCATTTGCTCAGGTGTCATCTGTGGTTCTTGTGGTGTATAGAACTGTCTAAATATATCTAATATAGCAGCTGGATTTTCATAAACAGCTATAGCAGCCATAGTTGCTTGTACATCACCTTGTGCAGACCTTTGTAATAAAGCATCAAATAAAACGTTTTCTGCTTTATTTTTACGAATACGTTCTTGAACTTTTTGTATATTTTCTAAACCATCAATATTATCTTGTAAAGTTTCTACGTCTATAACACCAGCTTGTAATAATTGCAAACCAGTTACAATTTTTTGTGGTTCATCAAATCCAGCCATAACACCATAGACACGTCTTGTTCTATAATCTCCACCAATATCTTGTAGCGGATTATAGTTTTCAGAAAATGCTGTTCCGTTTAGATAACCAGCCATAGGTTTTTTACCTATAGCTTGTGAGTAAGACAAAACAGTATCCATTTCTAATCTCTTAGAATCCATTTCAATAAGACCATGTTTAATGATTTCTCTATACTCATTAATCATTAATGACATAGCACCATTAAGTTCTTGAAGTCCAGCTCCAGTAACAAAACTATTAGGTGACTGTGCGTCATCAGTAACTGGATAACCACCTACTAATCTAAGTTGACGCTCTAACCTATCAATTTGTTGGAACAATTGATATGGCATATTGTTTTGTGGTTTAGAAACTTGTGTACCAGGTGCAAGATAATTTACTGCAAATCTACCTTTTCTATATTGTCCAGATTCTATCTCACCTGATATGTTAGTTTCTGTAAACACAGAATCTTCCATAGCTATTGCTGACATAATATTTATTTTTGCCATCATAGCCATCAAGCCAATAACATGGTCGTATTGTCCTTTAAGCATGTCAAAAGATACTCTTTTAACAAATACAAATGGTGGTGTTGATAGTACGTTAGGTATAAAATCTAGTATTAATCTACGTTCAGGAAATATTATGTATGTTCCACCTTGGTCATAATATTCAATAACTCGTACACCTTGAGAAGTATTATCTTCCCATTGTTGTTCACGGTTAGTATCATATGACATAAATGGTGTAGCATAATCTTGATATTCTTGTCCTGTTTCATCATCATCATCTTGTTTTAAAATTTGTTCTGCAAATTCTGGATATATCTGTGCAAGTTTATATCTAGGTACTCTACGCACAACAGCAAGTTCTCTAGGTTTTTGGTCTGGACCAAAGTTACCTGGGAATGTATCAAATGGGTCACGTAGTTCAGCACTAGGATAATAAAAACCATTTTTATCTCTTTTAGTTGTAATTACCCAAGCACAATAACCGTAACCTGGTAACCATCTAGAAGCTTGTGCTAATTGTAAACTTAAATTTTGTTTTTCATCATAACTTGTAACAATGCGTTCAAGTTTTTCTGCTCTATTTTTTGCTCTAGCAGAATCTACATCATTAGGAATATCTACACGTACATTAGGTACGCCAGATATTTTTTGTGCAAGTCTATCAATACCAGACTGCAACATGTTAGGAGCTGGTAATAAATCAGCATCTGATGTTTCCATTGTTTCACCAAGTAATGCTTTAATACCATCTGGTCCACCATTTAAAATAGCTTTTATTCTAGCTTTGCTTATTTGTCTAGATTGAACATTTTTACCAGAAGTTAAATTAGCTGCATTAGCTAAAACTTCTTTGTATGACTTAACATCTAAATTTTCTATGCCCATGGTGCGTTATTCATCTCCGTCATTTTGTAATCTCCATAACTAGGATTGTAATCTAATCCTATATCAGCAGCATGCTCTTTTTGCATACGTCTGAAAACCTTCATAGGAAACCAACTAGCCATAACTATATCAGTTTTTGACTTGTTTCGCTTTGAAACAGGCTTACCATCAAAGTATAACAGTTGTTGCCTATATTGCTGTACTTTTGCATTTGACATACCATCACCTACAGGTAAGTGTATTCTTCTATCTTCAAATAAATCTGCCATAGCACCTACACCATAAAGTGGGTCATGTTTATTTTTACCTGTAAGATGTCCTTGTACTGTAATACCTGTACGTAAAGTAAATTCTTTTATACCTTCGTCCATACGAATTGCAGACTGAAATCCGTTTTCTTCTACTATCCAATGTCTACAATCGTAATCACGTAACCATACAGCCATCTGGTCAAGTGCTGCTCTAATACCGCCACCTTGATTATTTTCTAAATCAATTAAATATAATTCTCCACGATATTGGTCAATACCCCAAAGTACAGCAGCTTGATAACCAGATGATGCAGGGTCTAGTCCAGCAACTAAATATAAATTTTTATAAACTTGACCTAGTACTAAATCAGGTCGCATACATTGGTCAATAATATTCATAGTAAAGATTTGTGTACCTTCTACATATGCTTGATTGTAATATACCATTTCAAATGTTTGCCTACCACCTGTACTTTCTGCAGAATGTAATCTAGACATTAACCATTTAAAAGTACGTTTAGTAGGCCATAACATACAATCAGTATGCATATCTTCTTCGTGTTCTGGTATAGCACAATCTAATGAATGTGCAGTTTCTACTATGCTTGTAAAATTATCTGATTCAAGTAAATGATTATACAAATCATCAGGATGCTGACGTGAACCAATTACTACTACAGCAGTATGTTCCTCTTTACGAGATGATAATGTTGTAGTCCACCATTGTCTTGTACTTTCTCTTGCACCAGGTTGCATTGTAGTTTGGTGGTCTTCAATGTCGTCTGCAATAATTATGTCACAGTCACGTGATAATATCTTTCCACCTTTACCTACAGCAACCATTGTAGGTGATTTAATACCTGCAACTGTTCTAGTACCTACAGTAAATTGATTTTGTGACCAGTTTTTACCTGACCTATTATCAGGTTTAAATGACATGCCTGGAGGACAGAAGTCATCTCTTAATTCTTCATTTGTATCTAGTACATCAAGTACAGCAGATAACGCATTTTTAGCTATATCTTCGTTACCACCTACCCACATAATACGTACGTTAGGGTTTTTGCATATCTGATATACAGCAAAGTGTATTAACAGTTCAGTCTTTCCATGTCGTGGGGGTGACAGTATTAATAATTCTTTACCGTTGTTTATAGAATCAATTATATTATTTATCCAATTGACATGGAATGGTGCAGTTTCATATTTTTTGCCCAGTTCTGTTCTAAAGTATCTAGAGCGAAAGCTCGAAAAATTTTCTAATGCAGCTTCAGCTTCAGCGGATAGTTCCCAATCTTCTGCTGCAACTTCGTTGCGTAAATCTATTTTGTATGCTGCCATCATTCTGCTGACAGTAGCTGAAGAACAGCCAAGGAGGGAAGCCGCCTCAGCTACTGCCATCTCGCCAGTTGCAACTGCATCAGCTATACCTTCGCTTACGAAAGCTCGGTAATGCTGACCCCTTCGTACAGAAGCGTAATCACCCTCATCAGAATTACGTTCTATATTAATTGGTTTTACAATTCTATCATTGTGCCGTTTGTCGGCTGCAAACTGTCGTTTTTGGCAGGTAGGAGAACAAAATTTACGTTGCTTGCCTTTAAGTTTTTTTCTACATCCATTTGCTATGCAAACAACATTATGTTTAGTATCTACCATGTTTTAACTATTCCTCCGTAGATGTTTGTATAGTGTGAATTATATGCTATAGTTCTGTTAATTACAAACATTAAACCATAGTATTTTGTAACAGGTAAAGCGGTGACCGGGACATCAAAAGCTGCTGACAGGTAATACTGTACACTAGAAAGGCAAAGGCAGTACCCAAGAACACTAGAACAGGTTTAATTAGCATCAATAATCTCTATGCCCGCTCATGCCTGAAATTACTGGGGTTTCTAGATAAAAAATTACCAGGATATTTTTTTAGACATACATAACATATATGCAACGTCAAGATTAACATATGTAGGTCAAAGGATATACAGATACAGTATTCTTTTTGAGTAGGTAATGTATTTTATTTTGTACTGTATATGTATACTGTATCTGTATATACATATAGTACCTACATATGACCAGTATATAAATTTAAATACAGACCTATGGTAGTTAAATGATATGCCTTGAAGGATAATGTAAGTCCATACTTCTAGAATAATAAGTTCAAAAGAAAGTTACTTAAATGAGTACTGAACTTCAAGGTCTGTATGTCTGTTATCCTTGCGGAACAGACATACTGTTTGTTTCTCTAGTTAACTATAAAGGAGATTAAATGCTAGAAATAAAAGAAGAAGTTGTAGATACTACAGCTAAAGAAACAAATACTGAAGCTAAGACTTTTGAGTGCAAGGCTTCTAATCATGAAGGCGATAGACAAGTTAAATTAGGTTTTAACTTTAGAGAAAGCCGAAGTAAAAAACAAGGTAATAATTATGTTAATTACGAGTTTTGGTATCGTAATTTATGCAAGCCTTGCGGTCAAAATATCCTATTAGAAGCTCAGAAATAATAGGTCTGTATTACAGGAGGTTGGGATTAAATATCCCAGCCTTCTGTTTTTTTTATATGGAACTATTAACAAACACGTGATAAGTCGATACAACGCTTTTACTTACGTAAGCGTTATATCTATATAGGAGGAATAATGAATAATAAATTTAAGCAAATTAGAAAGAGCTTTTTAGAGATTAATTGGAAAAGCTATTTGTATTATAATTATGTATATAAATATTTATGGCGAATTATAGATAAAAAATACATAAGTATGGGAAAAGATAGCTTAAAACAATTTACTATCAAGTTTAATAAAGAATTTAAAACTGATTTTACAGAAGAAGAACTTGAAATGTTGCATGGCGATTACATAGTAGGAGCTATTTTTTGGGATTCAATAGAAGAAGATATTAGTATGATATTAGAAAGTAGGAATAAATAATGGATATATTAGGACTAATGACTATTAGTGCTAAATGGTTGACACTAGGACTAATGTTTACAGCTATTGTCATACTTGTATGGCTATTTAGTAAAGAATAACAGTATATCGTTGTCGTATATCTTTTGAATACGACAACTTTTCATGAAAGGAGATTATATGAAGACTGTTGTATGCGGATATTGTTCGCAAGATGTAGAAACTATGAGAGATAGATATTGGTATTTTTCTAAAAAGACTAACGCTAAATATCCATTGTTTGTTCATAGTTCATGCGGAGTAAAAATATTTGAGATGAACGAAAATATTTGGACATTTCATAATTTAGGTAAGCAAAGAACTAATGTAATTATTACACCTATAGAACTTAAAAAAGAAGTAGAAATAGATGAAGTAATTTACGAACAAAGTAAACTTAAAATATAATATATAGCTAGAGTGTATATCCCCTTATGTACACTCTATGGTATATATAAATATATACTAATAAAAAAGGAGAAACTATGAATATAGTAGAAATAGATAAAGCAATTACAACATTAGGAACTATTCTTAATGACTATCAATTAGACCAAGTAAAAAATTTAGTTGGCCAAGCAGTTATTGATTATCATGAAGATAAAGCAGAATCTAGATATAGAGCTGATTTAAAAGTTCTAAATGTAGATATGAAATTAGATGTTGATTCATCTGATTTTGGCGATATACCATTTTAATATATTCCTTTGGAGAGTGCTGTTGCTTTTGCACAGCACTTTCCATTTTTTTAGTTGATTATTAACAAACACTTGATAAGTGTATATAGCTGGTAGTGTATGAATTGTTTTTGTGTTCGAGTTTTCACAATTTGTATGCTACTAGCTGTATATACAGCAAAACGAAAGGAGTAATCGTTATGGAAGAAAATCAATACGAGTTACCTATCTGCGGTATTACTGGTAAACCAGTGCCATGGAATAAAAGAACTTGGATAAGCAGATACATAAATGGGGAACTTAAAACCATTCCATTGTATCTTGACATTGATGCAGTACGTGATTTACATAGACAATCACCAACTTACAAAGCTAAGAAATCTGTATCAGTTGTTGACAATCAAGAGTTAGTGTCTACTGAATAGTAGGCACTAACTAGAAAGGAAAATTATGGATGAAATAATAAAATTAAATCAATTAACTAAAAAACAATTACGTACAATTATATTGTTTATGTTGCGTGATACTCTTAATTGGTCTACCAATGACAGAGTTATAGAAACAATTCGTCAACATAATGCAATGCAATATGAAGCAATTAAATATCAAATTAATAAACACTATAAAAATCAAGAGGAGGAATAATGCGACAATATACAGATAGTGCAGACGCTATCAAAGCTTATGCAGAAGAAGTTAATTTTGACTTATCCAAATGTGATGAGGTAATTGAAATTAAGGAAAGCGATAAATCAAGAGGTGGTTTAAAAATTAAATTTCCTAATTACAATAAAAAAATTATGACAGTTACAGTACATCACACATGGGGAGATATGTTTGACATTACATTTCATACTGATGAAAAAGGAGAACAAACAGTTAATGATATTTTCTTTGATGATTTAATGAAAACATTTTCTGCTTTAAAACTAGCAATGACTGGTATTACAAAAGAACAATGGAAAAATATTTTATTTAATGAGGAAGAATAATGATTACAGACGTTAAAAAACTAGTAGCAATTATAAATGTATTACGCAGACAAATAGATGTAGCATTTGAATTATTAACACCTGAACAACAGGCATATTTTTTAACTGCTATTAAAACTATTGGCGAACCATATATGGAGGAAGAATAATGAGTGTTAATTTAAAATTAGCAAAAAGTTTAAGTAAAAGTATTACACAATTATTAAAAGTTATAGATGTTTTGCGTAAACAAAATGATGCAGCTTTTAAAATTATGACACCAGAACAACAAGCTATTTGGTTAGTTGCTATACAACAAATTAAACAACAACCTATGGAGGAAGAATAATGCCAACTTATAAAATACTTGTCAGATTTGATGCTGAAGATTGGGATGACGCTGTTAGCGTTGTTGAAAATATGTATATAAAAGATTGGATAAGTGAAATGGAGGAAGAATAATGTTAAATAGATATGAAATTACAGCTAATGTAGAGTTTTCAGTTGTTGCTGATTCAGAAGAAAAAGCTTTTGAATTAGCTGATGAAAAACTTGTAATTATACCAAATAATATCAGTATTACTGGTATGTCAATTAGAAAAGGAGATGAAGTATGAGTATGTATATATTTGTAGATACAAGTATTAAAGAAAATGTTAATGAAATTACTGTACATTTTCAAGTGCCATCAGATATGACACCAGATGAAGCAATGAAAACTATTGATGATTTAGTTCAACTAGCAGATAATAATGAAAATATAAAAATATTATCACATGAGCATAGTGTATATAGTATTTATCAATATAGTGATTTAGCTGATACAATTAAATAAACATCAAAGCTATCAACATACTGCTAGTTTATAAGGTCATTCATACCTTTCCCTTGCTAGCCGTTAGACCAAAGTATGTAGGTAGCTTGTAGCACATAGGAACGCATAAGGTAGGAAACTCTAGCCTAGCACTAGAGATTAAAACAACCATATAAACAATGTAATTCCTGTTTGGTTCGCTAACTATGTGTTACAAGCTATTTATATAGCACTCAAAAGTAAAAAATAAAAGTATATGTGTCGTGTCGTTACCTATGTACGCCACGACACTATATGAAAGGAGAATAATGAAAATAAATGGTACAAATATAATTGCAAAATCTAGACCACAACAAAATTATGTAGTTGAATTTGCTTTTATAAATGATTTTGATGAAAACCAAGATATAGATTCAACAGATTCTATTAATTTGTTGTTTTCAATTGAAGTCAAAGCTGTTTCAAATATAACTGCAATTAATACTGCATATGAAATATTAATGACTGAAAAAGCGTTAAGCTTTTATGGTTTTTCAAAAGAAAATGCAGAACATATTACAGAAAATCATTCAGAAGTAGATATAAAAGATTATCTAAAAGATTTTATGTTAGATAATCCTACAAGTGTTCAATGTTATGTTAAAGGTAATAAAAATGAATTATTTAGACTTACAGAACAATCTATTTATCAATATCGTGAAGAAGTTAATGAAAATATGATTAATGACATTAAAACATATCTAGAGGAACAGGGGGAATAATGTTTCCAGAAGATATGAAATTAGAAAATCCACCAACACCATTTGGTAATAGAACAGGTAAAAAACCTACATTATTGACAGATGTTAAGGTTAAAGTCTTGTTATCTATGCCAGGCCAATGGTTTAATATTGGTACTCGTGATAAGTGGATTAGCGGTGTCAAGGCAAATATAGAGTCTATGACACAAGCAAATATATCTCATCTTAAAGATAAAGGTAAGTTTGAGATACAACAAAGAAAAAACAACGAAGGTAAAGTTGACATTTATTGTCGCTTTATTCAAAAATCTTCTGATGAAGAAGAATAATAGAAAGGAAATACTATGGAAAATACAGCAGACTGCTGGAAATTAGTAAATGCTGTACTTGGTAAATCAAGACGTATTTTATTATACGGACCACCAGGTACAGGTAAATCATATAGTGCAATTAAAACAAATGCACCATTAAATATAAACGGAGAACCTAATGTGTTTTCTGTAACTATGACAGAAGATACTGCTTCTGCTAACTTAGAAGGCTTTTATAAGCCAAGTAGTAGCGGTACATTCGAATGGCATGACGGTATTGCAATACAGTCATGGAGAAATGGCGGTCGTCTTGTTATTAATGAGATAGACCATGCATCACCAGATGCAATGACATTTCTTCACGCTATTCTTGATGACCAAGAAATAGCACAATTAACAATCAATAACGATACAAAGGAAACTGTTAAACCAGAACCAGGTTTTCAAGTTGTAGCTACAACTAACAGTCCGCCAGAATCATTGCCATTAGCATTAAAGGATAGATTCCCAGTTAAAATATATATTAACAAGATACATCCTAAAGCTATGGCAAAATTTCCAGATGAATGGCATAAGGCTATCAATGATACATCTATTGTTGATGACCCAGAATCTCGTGTTTCTGTTCGTTCATGGAAAGAATTCTTTGATTTACAAAAGAATGATTTTGATATAGAAACTGCAGCTAAATTAGTATTTGGTGATAAAGCCGAAGAATTAATTGATGCAATACAGTTATCTAAAGTCGATGCAGAATAAACCATATCCCTATCCAGAAATAATTACAGGTACAGAATGGCAAGTTAGAGAAACATTAAATGGTCAAGGTGCTTGTACAGATAATTTGAATTATCAAATGACTGTTCCTTTGGATAGAGAATGTGAATATTGTGGTTGTAATCATGGTCGTATGGTTCGTAGACACGAATTAGGTCATGTTAAATGGTCACCAAAAACCATGGGCAAATTATCACCACAAACACGTAAAGAAGCTGTAGAAGTTCTAGAAGAAATACGTGTCAATTATTTAATGTATATTAATAATCTAGGCATAAATGAACCAACTATGTGTTTAGAAATGTTTAGGATGAAATTGATACAACTTATAGAAAAAGGTTCTATAGCAGAAATAATACTTTACGGTTTAGCTTGTATGTGGAAAACAAATGAAATAGATGAAGACCATAAATATGTTAATCCATATGAGGCATCAAACGGTTTTTATAAAAAAGATAAATATCGTAGAGCCCAATATGAAAGTTATCATAAATGGTCTAGTGAATTTATTGCATTAAAAGAAATTATGGCTAAATTCAGAACAGAGCCGAATGTCAGTCAAATAAGACAAGCGGAATTAGAATTTGCACATAATCAAATGTATCACTTTTATAGTAAATTAATAAAAGTTAGACATAATAATTCTACTAGTATTAGCTATCGTAAAGTACAAAAAATTGCTGAAGAATTATCTTTAGTACTAGATACTTTTATGGATAAACCAGAAGAAAGTATTTATCAACAACCAAGTCAAGACAATCTTGAAGAATCAGGAGAAAATTCTAATAATCAAGATGCTAAATCTGGTGTTGGTGACACTGTTAAAGACCTAGAAGAACGTATGCGTAAATCTTTGATAGAAGAAATGCAATATAATTCTAGTTCTGGTATTGGTAAATGGGGAACAATGACTATTCATAAACCACCATTAACTGATAATTTACAAGCAAGACTAAAAAATGGTAGACAATATAGACCAGCTGATTTTGGTTACAATCCTAAATACATAAATCGTTATTGTATTGACAAAAAGATATTTAAACAAAAACAGCATGTATTAGGTGGAACTATATTGATAGATGCATCAGGTTCTATGAACTTTAGTGCAAATGATTTATTAGAAATTATGCAGTTGCTACCAGCAGTTAATATTGCTATGTACAATGGCAGCTACAATACAGGTGACTTACGAGTTATTGCGAAAAATGGTATGCGTGTAAATCAAAATTATTTATACAAGCATAAAGGTCGTGGTAATGTCATAGATGGTCCAGCGTTAGAATGGCTAGCATCACAACCACCTAGAAGAATATGGGTATCAGATATGCATGTATTTGGTATTCATGGTAAAAATTCTAGTGGTATGAATTTAATGCGTGATGTACTGCAAATTTGTACAAGTAATAAAATTATTAATCTAAAAGATATAGATGAAGTAAAGGAACATGCTATAAAACTTAATATGGTATAGTGTAGGGAACATAGTAAACCAGCAATGGTGCTTGTGACCTCCTTTCCACAAGTTAAGCTATGTTCACGTAGTGGAATAGAGTCGTAAGAGAATTACGAACAAGGGTTTTCTAGTCATGTCAACAACAATCCTATAGTTAACACCACTACACCTAATTTGTGCATGCCGGGCATGGTTACGAACAAAGCGTTTATCAAGCATCACCTTGTTTTAGCAAATCAATATTTAACAAATTTAATGCGATGTGATGCGAAGATGAAAAGCGTGTGAGTACCGTGCTAGGCAGCACACATAATTAATTATTAATTTAAAAACTTGTATTAAAACAGAAAGGAATTATAATGAAACCTATGATAGATATTGAACAACTGTTGACTGAAGCAGAAACAGGAAAAGTTAATCGTATATCAGAAAGAATAACTGATGAAGCCAAACCATTTTGGGATGGTATAGAATCAAGAGTTCTATCTGGTAGACCAATTAAACCATTTGTTGTAAGCAGATTGCTTAAAGAACATTATGGTATCAAAATAAGTGAAAGTGCAATTCGCAATCACTTTCAAAACTTAGTAGATAATGCCCAAGAATAATAACGAAATAGAAAAGTTATTAGCTGAGGCTGAGTCTATTAAGATACAAGAACTAAAAGCAGATAATCTTAAACTTCTTAAATTATTAGAGAAAGCTAAAAATAAAAAAGCTGATATGATAAATGCAGTTTATGATGCTGTATCTACAAATCTTCGTACATGGGATAAACCAATTATTCCTAAACCAACAATACACAAAGCAAATAAAAACGAAGAAGTAGCAGTAGCAATATTATCTGATGTTCAATTAGCAAAAGTAACGCCAGATTATAACACAAAAGTAGCTGAAAAACGTGTCATTGAATATGCAAATAAAATAGTTGAATTGACAAATGTTCAAAGATATGCACATCCAGTTAATAAGTGTGTAGTCCTAGCAGCTGGAGATATAGTTGAAGGTGAACTTATATTCCCAGGTCAACATCATTTAATTGATGCTTCGTTATATAACCAAGTAACAATTGATGGACCTAGAATATTGACACAATTCTTTGACATATTACTAGCTAACTTTGTGGAAGTAGAAGTACACTGGGTAATAGGTAATCACGGTTCACTAGGTGGACGTGCTAGAAAAGATTATCATCCAGACTCTAATGCAGACAGAATGCTAGGCAAAATAATGGATATGATATATGAAAAAGATAAACGAATTTCATTTACTATTCCAGATTCTGAGGGCGATAATCATTGGTTTGATATTGCTGATATTGGCAAAGGATGTAAGTTCTTTGTATGGCATGGTGATAATGTTAGAGGACATGGTGGTTTCCCATGGTATGGATTTGGTAAAAAACTACTAGGTTGGAAAGCATTAGCATCAAGAGGCTTAATGCCAGACTTTGATTACGCAGTTGCTGGACACTTTCATACACCTACAACAATGTATGTTAATGACATAAGAGTTTGGGTTAATGGAAGTACTGAAAGCTATAACACTTATGCATTAGAACAATTAGCGTCAATGGGTAGACCATGTCAATGGTTACTATTCGCTAAACCTAATCATGGTGTAACAGCAGAGTATCTTGTTAAATTAAACGACAAGTAATAAATATAGGTATAATGTATATTATGGATGACATAAATGTCAAACCTAATTGGAAAGTAACTGGAATAGAATACAGTGGTTTAGGTGATAGACCATATTTTATTCTTGCAGATGATGAGGGAAACATCAAATTACAACCACTTAGTCGTGGAGTTACAGACCTAAGGAAGACATTAAATCTAGATAAAGAAGAAGAATAATATATCATACGTTTCTTTACCTACGTAAGAAACGTATTTTATAAAAAGGAAGGAAGTTATGACTAATAACGTTGACTTGTTATCCCCATTCCCATCAGAACTTGTGCGTAAAGCACCATCTGGTAAGTTTGGAGATTATGTACCACACGCTAATTATGTAGAAAGATTACGTGATAGTGGTGTCAAATATTCATGGTCATGTGAACCAATCTATGGTATGCATGGCGGTGAGAAAAGAATAGTAGGTGCTAAAGGCACTATAACTATTGAAGGTATGGGAAGTTATGATGGCTTTGGAGATGTTGATACATTTAAATTAACAAATTCAAAGTTTAATGACGGTACAAACCTTAAAGATGCTGAATCTGATGCATTCAAACGTGCATGTATGAGATTCGGTTTAGGCGTGGAACTTTGGTCTGGTTCTACTCAATCAGAAGAAGAAGCTACATCTTATGTATCTAATGAATATACACCAGAAATGGCTGCAAAAGATGCATCAGTTATAGTAACTAAAGTAGACATGCGTAAAAAAGAAAATAAACCAAGTCCTGAAACATTGGCAAATATGGAAGCAATTATGGATGAAATTCTAAATGCTTCAGAAGGAGATAAATAACTATGGAATACACAATTGGTCAAACGTTTGATACGTTACCAGAATCAGCTGCACCTAAAAAAGCAAGTGCTTTGTTGTTTGAAGAACAATACAAAGATAAATTAGATGCTTCACCTAATAAATGGGTAGCTATGGACATTGAAAATATAGCTGGTATTGATAGAAAAAGCGTTGAATATATTAATAAAGTTGGTAAATACTACCATAGAGTTAAAAGTTGGACTGATAAACATGGTCCTAACTATGAATTTAAAAATATAAGAACTGAAACTCAGTTTATTATGTTTGGAAAGAGAGTTATCAATGGAATATAAAATTGGTCAAGTATTAGATGCACTTCCAGAATCAGCAAATAATGCTGGTAATTGGAAAAAAGCAGTATTTATTACTGATGATTATGCTAATAAATTAACTGCACAACCAAATAAATGGGTTGTATTAGATACATTAGGTAATAGAACTGATACAAAATTTCATACACGTGTTAGAAATTACAATAAAAAATACAACAATAAAGGATTCGAATTTGCCAGAATTGTTTCTGGAACAAGTCAAATCTTTTTAGGTAGATTCAATACTAGTTTATTGAAATGAAACAAGATATACAGTTCATAGCAACAACTGTTGCTGGTATAACTGAACATATTAAAGATGTAGATGTGCGTAAAAAAGTCATTGGCCAAGCTAATGACTACGCACGTTTAAAAAAGTTTCCTGATAATAAAACGTTTTGGAGTAATGAACAATTAGATAGTTATTTACAAATGCTTGAAAAATTATCTGGTACAGATGAAGCTAAAATACCTAGTGCTTTAGACCAAATGTCATTAAATGATAAGGTTAAAACACTTGTTGAAGCTGGTGTAGTAGAAGATATTACTCCAAATCCAGAATTATCTGGAATAGTAAAGAAAGTAGTAAACAAAATGGAAGAACAGAAAAAATATCGTGATGACCTTAAATGTCCTTATTGTGGACAAATGGTATACGATAATCGTAACAGCAAAAGAAGTGAAGCATCACCTGATTTTGTTTGTTCAACAAATGACCCAGCTATATGCGGTGGACATTCAGGTAAATGGCGTAAGTCATGGTGGTTAAAGAACAGTGATTTACCTACAGAATGGGGTATTTAATGATACCTGAATACTTTAGAGGTATTAAAGTACCTGCATTTATCAAATCAAAATCTCAACTTATTGCATGGGCATTTGAGGAGTTTATGGATGATGAACCAATTAGTAATTGGGAATTTGTTACAGAGCTATATAGCCATAGGTTTGGTGGAATAATACATAATCTTAGAGCAGAAGGTTATGAAATTACTACCTTACCTAGTAAAAAAAGAGGATTAGTACATTACTATTGTACTAAAGTTCCTTCAAAGAAAGCTGCTACTATTAGCTAATGATAGAAGTAATTGTCGGCTGTTTGTTTCCTATGTTACTTACAGCCGATAACTTAAATGAAGTAATTGAATGTTATGATGTAAAACAAAACATAGAAGTTGTAGAACATCATGCACCTTTAGTTGCTGAGTATTTCGAAGAACCAGACATCTTACGTGCTTTAGGTGTTATTTATTGTGAAAGTACAGGAATATCCACCGCAATAAATACAAATACAAATGGCACAAAAGATGTTGGTCTTTGGCAATTTAATGATGACACCTGGTATTGGTTAAAACCTAAGCTTGGTATAATTAATTCTAGGACCAACACACGCACCGCTACTTTTGTCGCTGCGTGGTTGGTATATAATGATGGTTGGCATCATTGGAATAGCAGTAAGCAATGTTGGAAAGGAACTAACAATGAACGATTATATATACAGTTATCTAAAGAACAAACAACAACTCAATAAACCATTAGAGGAATTGTTTAATTATCTTTGCGAAGACTGTTCAAGTGCATTTGTAACAGATGTACCTTGGAATAAAAAATGTGAGAAATGTCACGATAATTACTTTAAGGACTTTGATGAAAGAGAAAATTGATATAGATAAAATAAATATATTTACTAATCCTAAATTCATGAAAGTTTGGGGTAACCAATTTGTTCAAGCATGTGGTAGTGATACCTTTAATGTAGCACCTAACATGATTAAATTAAGATTTCTTATGGACAAATTTGTTAAAGATTATAATTGGCACTTATCACAATTAGAGGAGGAATAATGTCACATCCAGTTCCAGGAATGGAATATTTTTGTCAAGATTGTTTAATAGAAATAGAGGAAGGACATAGCTGTGAATAATTTTACAGATTATAGTACAAAAAATAATGTTGAATACGACCATAATGATATTAGTCGTATAAAATTTAGAGAACAAACTAAAGAACTAGTTAAGTTAGCTAAAGATGTTGAAGTCTTTGGTGGCCGTAGGTTCTTAGGTTTAAATGCAAATGGTACTGAAGTATGGGTATCATATAAAATTGACAGAGATACTTTAAATTTAGAGCTATCAACTACACATGACTTAAATAGTATTGTAGAACTAGCACCTAAAAGAGTAACAGTAGGTATAAATGAAGTTGCACCTAATGATTTGATGCAAGCACGAGCTACTGATACAGGAGCAGTAACACATAATACATTACGATACATACAACGGCTTATAGACCTACCACAAGGAGTAGGTAGAGTTGAAGGTAGATGTAGTACGCAACTATTTATGTACGTATCTAACGCTATTTACGAAGGTAAATGGGGATTAGGTCAAAACAAAGTTAGATGGCGTGACATATTAGAAGCTTGGGACTTCCCATCAGGGCGATACTTTACAGTGTATGGCTAAATACAGGCCATTACCTGCATATTTAACAATCAGACCTAGTTCTATAGACGGATTAGGTCTGTTTACTGTTAAAGATATTTCTAAAGGTACAAATATAGGACTTACTCATGTCTTTTGTGACTGCACATTACAGATAATACGTACACCATTAGGTGGTTTTATCAATCATAGCAATACACCTAATTGTAAATTAAGTAAACTTAATGGTTTTAATTACTTATGGACAACAGAAGACATACCAGCATATACAGAACTGACACTTAAATATACTATGTATAATCCAGAGGAGGAATAATGAAAAAATTATACAAAATACTTAAATTAAAATATAAGTTTCGTAAATCAACTAAATATGAAAAAATAAAAATACAAAATAAAACTTACAAATTACCTGTTAAAAAATACTAATGAACAATCTATCAGAACTACGTGAACAAGCTCTTAAAAGGGCTAATTATGCCTGTGAGTGGGCATATTGTGGCGATAAAAATTGGTTAGAACTAGCACACATATTAGGTATAGGTATGGGTGGTAGAGATAAACAAAGTAAATTTGATATTAATAATGTAGCTATCTTATGTAAATACCATCACGACATATATGATGGTCGTAGACCTAATGGAAGTAAAAGAGCTTATAGAGATTTACTTATGGGTTTTTTAAAAAGAGAGCGTCAATAAACACGTAATAAGGTTATTTAGATTTTCTTTCTTGTTTAATACCTTTATAACCCATTCTAAAAGCTTCTTCTTGTGCAAGTAAACCTTTAGCAAACATTGTATCTGCGTATTTATAAGCACCTTCTTTAGTTGCTGCAGCAGCTTTAGCAAAGAATTTATCAGCTTTAGCTTCAAACATCTTAGATAAATGCATACTTTGTTTAGCACGCATACCAGATTCTAATCTTCCCATAGAAGCTGTATCAGAATATATAGAAGATTTTTTTTGTTGTATTACTTTTTCAGGGTCATCTATATATTTCATTATGGATTTAATTTTGTTCCTTGATTAGCTTGATTTCTATCTTCCCATACTTTAATTAAAGCATTTTTTAAATTTTCTTTAAACATAGCATTAGGTAATTTATTAGAACCTGTTGAAGGATAATAAGGCATTTTTTCAGGTTGTTTAGGCATTATTTTTGCAACAGGTCTACGTTTAAGTTTTTTTCTAGGATAATCTCCACCACCTACAATTAAAGGTACATTACTCATTATTTACTCACTTTCTTATCTACGACTGCTAATTGTTTCTTAGCAAACTCTTTTATTACTACTAACGAAGCAGATGCACCTGATATTGCAGCAAGTTGTATTGCATTAATATCTACGCCTACTAATGGAGCAACTGTTAACGCACCTAAAAATGCTTGAACAAATGTCCATAATGTTTTTTCTAATACTATTTTGTATTCATCTTTCATTTAAGCCTCCGGTTTTTTACCATAGCCAGGTAACATGCCTAGCATTTCTTCTACTGTTTTCTTAGGTAATACCATACCACCAAATTGTTTACCTTTGAAAGTTCTAGATAATCCTTTTAATAAAGGACCAGCTGTAAATACAGATAATTTAGGTAAATCTTTTGGCTTACCTACATCACCAAATCCTGCACTTCCACCACCAGGAACTTTTGTTGTAGGAGGTTGTACTTTAAATGGTGTACCTGTTTCTTGTATTATTTTTGCATCTGGAGATGGTACACCAGGTGTATAATTAGTAACTCCTGTAGTAGGTTCTACATAAGGTAAATTTTTTTGTAATGCTTTCTTTTGAGCATCAGTAAGGTCAGGTTTTTCTTCTGGACGAGGACCTTTAACTCCCATAACTGTTTCAATACTAGTACTTTTAACTTCGCCAGTTTCAAAATCAAATTCTTTTTTACTCATAGATATTTGTTCTTCAGCTATTTGAGCTGCATATTCAGCACCTTGTTTTTTATATGCTTCTACAATTTGTGCATCAGATTTTAAACCACGTTCTAAAATATATTGACTTGCAGGTATTTTACCTTTGAGTTCTTTTGATATTGGTTCACCAGTTTTAAAATTTGTTCCTAATTCAGTACCAATACGCATTTCTGGAACATTGTATTTAGTAGGAGATTTATATTCTAAACCACCAGGTGTTTTTTTAGTTTCCATTGATACAGTTATATCTGAAACTGCTGTTGGTTTTACAGTTTTAGCAGCTGATTGTGGAGATTGTGCTGGTTCTGGACCAATAGTTGCAGCACTACCAGGTAAATTAGGGTCAATTTTTACTACACCATATTTGCCACTAGCAAGTCTTATACTTTCTTCTATTTTTGGAACATCAGTTGTTAAATAAGGAGGTTTTTTTTGACCTTGAAAAGAAACTTTCATTGGACCTTCAGTTGTTCTAGCTTTAACTAAAGCTTCTTGAGCTGTTACTTCTACTGGTGTACCTAATGCTTTTAATTTAGCATCTAATGATTTTTGTACAGCAGCTTTTTCACCTTCTAAAAAATTATAAGTATCTATTAAACTTTGTTCATAATCAACAGCTTTTTTAACACCAGCAGCACTACGAGGTTGTGGAGGTGCAACTCTACCTTTAGAAGTTTCAATTGCTTTTTTTGCTTTTAATAATTGTTCATCAATAGACTTCAACATATCACGTTCTACAAATGTAGATTGAGATAAACTTTCTTGTGTAGTTGCATATTGTAGATAATCAGAAGATGGGCCTTGTGTAGCAGAACCTTTTTTGCCACTAGACATACCACCTTTACCTTCTATTTCTTCAATATAATCTTGTATTGGGTCTGACATTATACTATCTTTCTGCTATCTAGTTTAGCAGATAATAATTGGACTTCACCACTTATCTCTTGTAATTTTTCCATAACATCTTTAGAACTAATTAAATCTGGTGGACTAGCATTACTTGCTTCTAATGGTAACTTACCATCATAATCTATATATTTAACCTCTACATTTAAACCTGACTGAATAGCTGCTAATACACGTGGATATACAAGTTTATACGCACTTGTACTTGAACCTACAAACCCATCTTTTTTAACAAGATTACTTTCTTGCGAGTCACCTAGCAATAAACAACCAGCAGTATTTTCATCTGTGTTGCCTATATGCCATAAAATATATTCAAATCCTGGTACATCTAATACCCATATCATGCCTTTATGAAAGTCAGCACCAAACTTAGAAATGTATTTAGTATGAAATCCACCTTCAGTACGTAATCCTAGCTTATAAGTACCAGCAGGTATACGTGTTTCACCCCAGACTTTAACATCACGTTGTTCATCTTCTAATGTGTAGCAAAGAAATGTACGTTTACCATTGTCAACTTCAAATAATAATCCAGATGTAGAATCTTTTTGACTACTAATTCTTAATACTTCGTATTTCATTTAATAAAATTTTCTCCATTTTTTCTGCTTCTATTTCGAATAATCTATTTTTATCATCAATATTTGTAACATCAATATTGTTGTAATAAGTTTTATTATATCTAATTTTTACTTTACCAACAACAAATTGATAAATATGCCATAGTTCATGTAATAAAGTAGTTATATATTTTTTATTATTTAAATTTTTATCTATATAAATTTTAAAAGACCTTGGTTTGTAATTATAATCTTCAATATACAATTCTCCGTAATTATCTTTTAGTAATTTACGTTGTATTTTAATTTTAATTTTATATCTTGGTAAATATTTTTTTAAAAACCATTTAATAATTAATGAGTTATTTAATTTCACTTAGCCATTTTTTTAAATGTCTTAGCTAATCTAGCTTGTTTAACAGTTTTACTATCGTATCTAGCAGGACTAGCTAATACTTTACTTGCAAATTGTTGTGCTGTCATACCACGTTTTTTAGCTTTAGCAGTAAAAGCATCTTTTTTAAGATTTGCTTTTTGTATCCATTTATTATTCTTCATTTGTACTTTCCCATGCTGCACACCAACCATATGATGCTACTTGTTCGTTGAATTTAATGCAATGATTATTAATATAGTATTCACAATTACCACAATACTGACCAATTTGAGAAGTATTATTAACATATGCTTCAGGTAATGGCATTATTTCCAGCCACGTTTTAATTGTTTATAAGCTTTTTTAGATATTGTAGAGTTCTTTTTTGAACGAGAAGTACCAGCTTTTTTACGTCTATTAATATTATTTACTAAACTATTCTTCTTCTTGTTTGCCATCATATCTCCTAAGATGTTTATTATACTCTGTACAACCTAGATTAATACACATTTTATATGTATCAAAGAACTGTAAATCTTTCCTACAGTAAAAACAATTAGTACGCTTGTTTACCACTTAACCTTGTGTGACCAATACTTAGCAGACAACTTAGATGTAGGTTTACCTTGTGCATTATGTCTAGCATAATAAGACTTTTTACGTGCTTTATCTTTTTTACTTTTAGGATTTTTACCAGCACCTTTAACGCCTTGTTGTCCAAATCTAACTAACTTGTATGTATTACCTTCTTTAGCCATAACAACATGCGATTTAGTTTTGTGGCTAGGTGTACGTTTAGGTTTATTAACACCACTAAGACCTTCTTTTTTCATTGTGTTTTTAATACGTTCAGGTATTGCCATTATATCTCCTGTTTTCTCGTTTAACTAAGTATAATGATATCTGATTTGTAAAGCTATTTATTACTGCAATTATCACTGCCATGCTTACAATTACAAATTTGAACAAACGAACCATCTTCTTTTTTTTCTACTATGCACATAATTACATTATAAACGCTGCTATAACTACAGCTACTGTTCCTACTAATCCTAGTATCTTATGAAACTCTGACTTATCTAATTTTGTATCTAATTGATTTTCTATCTTGTCTAACTTTTCTAATATCATTATATTTAATTCCTTCTGTGTGAAGCCATTACTATATTTTTCGTTAGACATTATGGTAGGTCATCCTCTCTAAGTGAAATAAAATCCCATTCCTTATCAAAGGATGAACGATTATCCCAATCCCAGTTACTTAATCTTTTAAGATAAGAACTAATTTCTTTTAAAAAATAACCTATTAAGAAACCTATTATAAAATCCATAAGCAGGATTATATCATACAAAAAGAGGAGTGTGGTGGCACTCCCCTTTTATTTCCTGTGGTGGCAGGAAAAGCTATTCTATTTCTTCCCATAACCAGGTTGTTTCGTTTAGTTGAAATGTTTTACCTTCTATTACTGGTTGAGGTGCAGTAAAAACATCATTAATACTATCATAATTATAACCAACTCCTGCGTAGTTACCTCTAAAAGGAGTTCCTCCATCAGTATGTGTATTACCTACTGTATTGTAAGAAGTTCTTTTACAAGCATCTTGTCCTGGTCTTTTGTTTAGATAATATTCTTCCCAATCAGCAAAACCATCAGGTGCTGTTTCAGTTTCATCTTTTCCAGTAATCACTTCTGTTACTATATTGTTTTTAATAAATGCGTAATGTGCCATAATTTCCTAACTAAAACTAATTGTATCTGTTCCTGCAGTAAAAGTAGTAACTTTGTAATCTCCATCAGTTGCAGTTGATGATGTTAAACCTGCACCTACAGTAACTGTTTTAGTATTTGGATATCTTAAAATAACTACACCACTACCACCTGCACCTGGAGTATCAGGAGAACCACCTCTATCTCCACCACCACCTCCACCACCTGTGTTAGCTGTTCCTGCAACTCCAGCAGCACCACCACCACCTGCACCACCAGCACCATTTACAGAAGAAACATCAGCAGAACCACCTCCACCACCACCAGCTCTAGTTACAGCAGAACCAGTAATAGATGAACTTAAACCTGCACCACCTGAACCACCATTATCTTGGTCGCCACTACCTCCAGCAGCAGAACCTTGAACAGAAGCACCACCTCCACCACCTGCACCTGAACCATTACCTGAACCACCTTGTCCACCAGCAGTTCCTTGATTAGCTGTACCTGAACCACCACCTTCATTACCTCCATCTCCTGAACCACCTGAACCTGAACCTCCAGTACGACCTGGGTTACCTTGTGAACCACCACCACCAGCAATAGAAGTTATTGTAGAAAAAACACTATCATTTCCATCTCCATTTAAACTACCACCAGCACCTACTGTTACTGTATAGGTTGTACCCAAATTTAATGTTAAAGGTGTTTCTGTACTAGAATTAGCACCTGAAGTTTCAGAAGCATAGGAATTACGATAGCCACCTGCACCTCCACCACCACCTCCACCACCATCACCAAAATTATATCCACCACCACCACCACCAGCAATAACTAAATATTCTACATTTAATACTTGTAATTTATATTGACCAGCTTGTAATAAATCTACTACATCATTTACTTCAAATATACCTGTATTAGCACTAGAGCTTTGTGTAGGACTTGAAGGAATATATCCATATTCGTTTGATTTATTTACCATAATCTATTCTACTTCCCAAATTTCTGTTTCTGTATTATATATTAAACTATGAGTATTTTCCCATTCTAAATTTTCTTCATTCCATACATAATTTTTTACTGGTAATGATGTATCAAATTCGTGGTTAGCATCTGTAGGAAATTCTACTGGACACTGCCATATCCAATTAGTATCAGCAGATATGGTCCAACTAGGGAAAGGTTGGGACATATAAAACACATCATTTACAGGGTCATATACTCCACCAATGTCAGCATAATTGCCTCTAAAAGGAGTACCACCTAATCTATGTGTGTTGCCTGTAGTATTGTATGATGTTCTTTTACAATCTAGTCCTTCTCTTTGATTAGCATAAAATTCTTCCCACGAAGAAAATTCTGCAGGTAAATTAGATGTATCGTTTTCATCAACACCTGTAATAACATCTACTACTTCATTATCTGAATTTATGTATGCGTAATGAGCCATAGTTACCAGTTCACATCTCCTGAACCTCCAGTAATAGTTGCATATTTAAAACCATCACCTCTGTCTGTTTCTGTTCCAACTAAACCTGCACCAATAGTTATTGTAAATGCATCAGGATATAAAAGAATAACTACTCCACTATCTCCTGATAACAATGAAGCTGAGCTTACATTAATTCCACGAGAACTGTTACCTGAATTAGCTTGACCTGCACTTTCATTACCTGCACCAGTACCACCTGCGTTACCACCTGAACCTCTTGACCTAGTAATAGCAGAACCAGTTATTGAAGATGAAATACCTGGACCACCATTAGCAGATTGATTATGAGAACCAGTCCCTCCTACACCTGCAGCACCACCTCCACCACCTGCACCTGTATAAGCACCTGTAGCACCTGCACCACCTCCACCTCGGTAGCCTTGATTAGCAGTTCCTGCACCATAGCCACCTGTTCGAGTTCCCGAAGTAGCACCACCTGAACCACCACTATTAGCATTTTGACCTTCATTTCCACCTGCACCACCACCAATAGAAGTTATTGTAGAAAATGTAGTATTTCCACCATTTGCACCTTTGGAGTTATTTCCTCTAGCACCACCTGCACCTCCTCCACCAATGGCAACTGGATATGTAGTTCCTGGTGTAATTGTTAATGGACTTTCTAATGTTCCTCCTCCACCAGTAGCTTCTCCTGATACAGATGAACGATAGCCACCTGCACCTCCTCCACCACCACCACTGTCAGAACCTGAACCTGTACCACCTGATGCACCACCTGCAACTACTAAATATTGCAAACTAAATATTTGTAATTTATATTGACCTTTATTAAGTAACTCAACGACATCATTAACGCCAAATACGCCAGTATTGGCAGAACTAGATTGTGTAGGTTTAGCACCTGTGTAGCCATATTTTGCCATAGGTACTCCTTATTAAACTGTGATTTCTAATGCAGACAAATATGCTTCTAAATCTCCTGAAGCTGCACCACCTGTTATTTTAATTTGTTCTCCACTTTCAAGAACAAGTTTAGAAGTACCTGCTAACTCTAAAGAGCTATCTGCAGGAACTGTCATAGTGTGTGCAATTTCAGCTTTTTTAGTTGTTCCATCACTCTGATATATTGTACAAGTTACTGTGTCATCAGTAGCACCATCAATGTTAGTAACACGAAGTGATATGATGATTGCAACATCAGCAGCATTTGCTGAAGGTGCAGTATATAGTAATTGTTCAGAGCTAGTAACTGCTATACTTGCTGTGTTAAATGCTTCTGCCATTTATCTTATCTCCATATATTTTTATATGCTTCCCATTACTATAGCACGAGCCTTTGTACTTGTCGTGTTAGTAACAGAAAGTGCTTCCATTATTTCCCTAAATGCTAGTGATATTGCACCACCAGTATCAGGTAATAAATCTATATCTTCATCTATTGGCTTATTTCCAATAGTGTCTATTCCTAGACTTCCACCTTCTTTGAGCATTAATAATATACCCATAATTATCCTAACGCTATGACAAGACCAAGACTAGCTTTTGTTGCTACTTGGGTATCTACATACGCTTTAATACTTTCTGAACTAGCTACATCTGTTGCTGTTGCACTTGCAAATGTATCATCATCTTGTATATCTGCTACAGCTATAGCAGCATTAGCTACTGTAGATACAGCATCAACTCTGTCATTTAAATCTTCCATATGTTCAGCTAATACTGCTAAACGAATTGTTGTACCAATTTGATGGTCAGGTGGAGTACCACCATATCTGTTTTCCAAATCTCTTGTAATTGTATTTAACGAAGTTCCTGATGATGATGTAACAGATACAACTTCTCTGTTACCAGAGTTATCTGGGTCTAATACTAAATAAATAGGACTACCTGCACTAGCATTAATTACTGTACTTCCATTAGTTGTAGGTGCAGTAGCAACTGTAGTTGATGTAGCACCACTAGCTAACAAACTTGCTAATGTACTCTCATAAAAGTTTACTATTTGACTTTCTATATTCGCCATTTATGCTCCAAATCTCATAATACCATAAGCTGCAATACCTACTGTGTTAATAGAAGTTACATCTTCAAGAGATGGTTGTCTAGTACCACGCACTGTAATGATAGCATAATGTGTATCACTTCCAACTACTTCATTAGATTGTATTGGATAACTTATTTGCTCAACAACACCACGTATAATTTCTTCTGGTTGAAATATTTCTAATGTTACTGATGTACCTTCTTTATCTCTTAATGCTCTATATAAAGCATCTCCAAGACCTTTAACTCTAATAGGTTTTCTACCAGGTCTTTCTACTCTATCAGATATATTGATAGGTATTTGTACAACTACAAGTTCTGGTCTTGCTAATGCACGAAACTGTAAAGATTTGACTTCAGGAGTTGACACATTATTTGTACTTTTAAGAACTACTTTTCCAATAATATATCTTGACACTTCTGCTATTTGTTTTTCTACATCTCCAGTACCAGATATTTGTGTTAATGCTGAAACAAATGATGAATCATTAGGATTATTTAATGCTTCAAATTTGGTTGAGTAAAATAATTCTACTTCTGTATTTGTAGGCATATTTACTGTAGATATTTCTGCACCAACAAATTGTTTACTTTCTGCAGTAAAAAAATCTGCAGCAGATGTTATTAAATAACCTTCAGATTCATATGTAGATTGTTCTTTATATACGTCAGAACCCATACTTACCATTACAAACATTCCACCTATTTGTGTAATTCCACATATTTGACCTGTTCCTGTTGTTTGCAAATCTCTAGCTAAACCACCTGTTGGTAAATAGTATCGCCACAAATTTGCTTCGTTAGTTCCTTCTTGTACACCTATATAAACACTATCTCTTGATGTAAACATAGATGTAGGTGTTGTATTTATACTATCTATAGCCCATTCTTTTATTAACTGTCTGTTAGCAAGTACATATAAATCATCGACTGCTACAAGTTCTGCTCTGTACAAACGTCCTATATTTCTAGTATTTTCTTTTGTACCAAAAAATATTATTCCTTCAGATGCTGCAAGAGAATGTACTTCTTCAAAAGGTATAGTTGATTGTCCTTGATTAACAAATATTCCACTAGATAATTTAAAAGAATATATATTACCATCAGTGCTTGCAGCTAATACTGCAGCTCCTGCATCAACAATGTCTGTTATTCTATGTGTAGGTTCTACTTCAATTATTGCATCAGCAACAGCTAAATTAGATGCTGACCAACTATCAAAAGGATTAATATCCCAAACATATTCTGCAGTACCATCATTCCCTGTAATCCATAATGTATTTTTTACAAACCATATACCTGTTAATCCACCATTAGTACTTTGAGCATTATTTAATTCAGTCCAAGTACTACCGTTATAATATATTAACTGTGAACTTGATGTTCCATCTTTAGTAGTAAGATATAAACTATTTCCAAATGTAGCTATTCCAGTAAAATTATCTGTAGCACCATTAACTGTACTATCAATTTCTGTCCAACTTTCAGCATTTGCAGAATACCATACGCTAGTACCATCTGTTACCCAAA
>Ga0208161_1000108_pt1 | contig 41635 bp, 39 predicted proteins | sample CB_VirMetaG_3_FD_184538 | JGI IMG/M metagenome (GOLD analysis project Ga0208161, IMG submission 184538) | Freshwater to marine saline gradient viral communities from Chesapeake Bay - CB_1508_1S Viral MetaG (SPAdes) (version 4) | ecosystem: Environmental > Aquatic > Marine > Coastal | place: USA... | reverse complement strand
TGGCCTGACCATCCTGCGTGTTGTTGATAACGAGACTCTTGCTCGCGCAGAGCAGGAGCGCATCGACCGTGAGTTGGCGGCTCGGCAAAACGATCCATTCGTACTTGGGTTGGTGGCGTATCTACGCGAATGCTGGGACGCGGCTCGTATCGCTAAGAAACCCATCGAGTACATAATGTTGCGCGCCATGCGGCAGCGTAACGGTGAGTACGAGGCTGACAAACTACAGCAGATCCGTGAGCAGGGCGGCTCGGAAATCTACATGATGATTACCGAGGTGAAGTGCCGGGCCGCGGAGAGCTGGCTGCGGGACATCCTGCTCGATCAGGGAACACCCCCTTGGGATCTGCAGCCCACGACAATCCCGGATTTGCCGCCCGACGCCGAGGACCAGCTGCAGCAGGCCGTGGCTCGCCGGCTTGTGGACATCATGCAGCAGACGGGGCAGGCCCCGGCGCAGGAGGACATGGCCGCGCTGCGGGAGATGGTGGCGCAGGACTACAGGTTCTCTCTACTGCAGGAAGCGCAGAACCGCGCCGACAAGATGCGGTACAAGATCGAGGACCAGTTCGAGCAGGGCGGCTGGGCACAGGCCTTCAACGAGTTCATCACGGATCTTGTGACCTTCCCGTGCGGGTTCGTGAAGGGGCCCGTCGTACGCCGGCAGCGGATCCTCAACTACACCAAGGCTCCGGATGGCTCCACGGTTGTGGAGAGCGCTGAGCGGCTCGGGCCGGAGTATGAGCGGGTTGACCCGTTCCGGATCTACCCTGAGCCCGGGATCACCAACATCGCCGACGGGTATCTGTTCGAGCATCACCACATGAGCCGGATGGAGCTGGCCGACCTGATCGGCGTGCCCGGGTACGACGACGATGCGATCCGTAAGGTCCTTGAGGTTGGCAACGGCCAGTCGTGGATCAATGAGGATGTCGAGCTCCAGAAAGAGGAAGAGGAGCGGAAGTTCTACGCCTACAACTCCCCGACCGAGATGTTTGACGCGCTTGAGTTCTGGGGGCAGGTGAGCGGCGAGATGCTGCGCGAGTGGGGGCTGAGCGAAGACGAGGTGCCGGACCCGGCTCGCGAGTACGATGCCAACGTGTGGGTCGTTGGGAACTACGTCATCAAAGCGGTCCTGAACTACGACCCGCTGGGTGAGAAGCCTTACGCCAAGACCAGCTTCATCAAGCAGCCCGGCGCCTTCTGGGGCAAGGGGATCCCGGAGATCATTGAGGATCTGCAGAGCGTCTGCAACGCGGCCGCGCGGTCGCTCGTGAACAACATGGCGCTGGCCTCCGGGCCGCAGGTCGAGGTCAACCTCGAACGCATACCGCCGAACGAAGACATCACCCAGCTTCACCCGTGGAAGATCTGGCAGGTGACCAACGACCCGCTGGGGTCGAGCGCGCCGGCCGTGCGTTTCGCGCAACCCGATTCTCGTGCGAACGAGTTGATGGGTGTGTACGACCGGTTCTCCCGACTGGCAGATGACCATTCTGGTATCCCCGCCTACGTCTACGGGGATCTGAATGTGCAGGGGGCCGGGCGCACAGCGTCTGGGCTCTCGATGCTGATGGGGTCTGCTGGCAAGGGGATCCGGCAGGTTGTGATGCACATCGACAACGATGTGACCCACCCCATCGTTCGGCGCCAGTTCATCTACAACATGCGCTACGATCCGGACGAGTCGATCAAGGGCGACGCCGAGATCGTGGCGCGCGGCGCGATCAATCTGGCGGTCAAGGAGACGGTCAACGTGCGTCGGGTCGAGTTCCTCAACGCGACGGCCAATCCGATTGACATCGAGATCATGGGTGTCGAGGGCCGGGCGGCCATCCTGCGCGAGGTGGCCAAGGGGCTGCAGATGCCGGTCGATCAGGTTATCCCGTCCCGCGAGAAGATGTCCTACGAGGAGCAGCAGCGCGCCAAGAGCGCAGCAGCCCAGATGGGATCGCAAGGTGGCGGTGAGGCCACGCCCACGTTCCCCGGCGGAATGCCGATGGGTGGGCAACAGGCTAACACCGTGATGAATCGTAACACTGGGGGTTCGGCATGAAGCGTCCGGGCCCAGACGTGGTGAAGGCGATGGCTCTGACAAGGCGCCAGTTTCCCGAGCTCTTCGAGTGGCTTAGGGAATGGTACCGCGAAGAGCTGGAGCGGCTGCCCAGTGTTGGCCAGAACGTGACTCTTGCTCAGGGGCGGTGTCAGGTTCTCAAGGAGCTTCACGACCACATGGAAAAGTCCCCTGATTGGGCAGCACAATCCAGAGGATAGCTGCGGATTACGCACACCGATAAGGAGCGTTCAATATGGCACTACCGGCGCAAGTCCAGAAACAGTCTGAGGCAGTGAACAAACTGTACGAAGAGCTCAACGGTAAACCCGAGGAGGCCGGCGTGGATATCGCCGAGGCCGCCGAGGAGACTGTTGGGGTCGATACAGCCGACACGGCCGACAGTGATGGCGGACAAGCACCCGCACCCCGGCAGGAAGAGCAGAACGCCGCGGGTGACAAGGACGAAGAAGAGACCTACGAGCAGCGTTGGCGGTCCCTGCAGGGGATGTACAACGCTGAGGTTCCACGGCTTCACGCTGAACGGCGTGAGCTGACCAATCGCGTGCAGCAGCTGGAGCAGCTTCTGGCGTCGATGACCGCCAAACCCTCGGGGCAGGCTGCGACGCCTGCAGAAAAGCTCATCACCGAGCAGGACATCGAGGATTATGGCGACTCCATCGACGTGATGCGTCGGGTCTTCCGCGAGGAGGCCGGAGCGCTGAAGCAGGAGAATGCCCAGCTTCGCCAAATGCTGCAGCAGATGCAGGCAAATGTTGTGCCCAAGGTACAGCAGCTGTCACAGCGTCAGGCTGTATCGAGCGAGCAGGCGTTCTGGGCAGAACTGCAGACTGCGGTTCCAGACTGGCAGGACATCAACACCAGTCGGGAGTTCCAGTCGTGGTTGCTCGAAGTGGATCCGCTGACTGGCGTGCCGCGCCAGACATATCTGGAGGACGCGCAGCGGAATCTGGATGCACGTAGGGTTGTGAACTTCTTCGCCGCTTGGAAAGGGCAGGCCGGTGTACCGAATGCTCGGAGCACGCGGACAGCGCAGTCAGCCTCGGAACTTGAGAAGCAGGTCGCGCCCGGAAGGGGGCGGTCCGGTGGAAACAAGACGGCCGGGGAACCCAAGACCTATACCCAAGAGGACATCAAACGGTTCTTTACCGATGTCCAGAAGGGGAAGTACAAGGGTAAGGAGACTGAGCGGGACCGCATTGAGCGCGACATTTTCGCTGCACAGCGGGAAGGTCGTATCGTAACTGCATGATCTAGGAGCTAACAGATGGCTTTCCCTGTCGCCGGCGGCCGCCCGAACTATAGCGGCAACTTCATTCCCGAGATCTGGTCGGGCAAACTGATCGAGAACTTCTACGACGCCACCGTGCTCGCAGCGATCTCGAACACCGACTACGAAGGCGAGATCCGGAGCATGGGTGATACGGTCAACATCCGTACCACGCCGGAAATCACCATTCGGGACTACGTCAAGGGTCAGACCCTGACGGTCGAGAACCCCGACAAGCCGAAGCTGCAGCTTGTCATCGACAAAGGCGAGTACTTCGCTTGCGTCGAGGACGACGTGGACAAGGTCCAGTCGGACATCAACATGATGGACACTTGGTCCAAGGACGCCTCCGAGCGTATGAAGATCAAGATCGACCAGCGCGTTCTGACCGACCTGCTGCCTGACATCGCGGCCACCAACAAGGGTGCGACTGCGGGCGAGCAGTCTGCCTCGTTCAACCTCGGCACCAGCGGCGCGCCGCTGTCGGTGACCAAGGACGGCGCCGGTGGTACCACCTCGGTGGTCGATCTGATCGTCGACATGGGCACCGTCCTCGACGAGGCGAACGCCCCCGAGGGCGACCGCTACCTTGTGATCCCGGCCAAGATGGCAGGGCTCATCAAGAAGTCGGAGCTGAAGGACGCGTCGCTGACCGGCGATGGTACTTCGGTGGTGCGCAACGGCCGGCTCGGCATGATCGACCGGTTCACGGTCTACGTGTCGCACAACCTGTACGTCGACTCGGGCAAGTACAGCCTGATCGCTGGCCACAAGATGGGCTTCACCTTCGCATCGCAGATGACGGAGATGGAATCCCTGCGTGCCGAGTCGACCTTCGGCAACATCATTCGCGGACTGCAGGTCTATGGCTACAAGGTTGTGAAGCCGGAAGCCATCGCGCAGGCCGTGGTCTCGTTCTAAGGAGGGTCGATAGATGACTGCTTACACCGACAGCCTCGGCTTCAATAAGGGTACCGCGGATGCGTACCTCGCCCAAGGCAATGACCACCTGACGGTCATGTCCGTCGAGCTGAACTTCGCAACGATCATTGCAGCGCGTTCGGCGGCCGGGGTTTTGGCCCTGACCACCAGCGACACGCTGCAGGTCCTGCGGATCCCGGCTGGCTCTGTTGTCCTGTCGGCCGGCTACACCGTTACCTCGGCGGAGTCGACCAATACGACGGGTACGCTCGGCCTGACGGACGGCTCCGTGACGTACGCTACCGGTATCGCTATCAACGCGACCGGTACCAGTGCGGCGAACCTTGCGAACCCCACCGTGTACAGCGCGGCGGATACGCTCGACATCTCGTTCGCCACTGCCATGCCGACTGACCTCGTGGTCAAGGCGTGGGTCGTCATGGCCGACGTGAGCTAAGGGTAGGGGCTTCGGCCCCTACCTCCATCCAAGGAGGGACTCATGTCTGTCTACAAAGGTACGACCTATTCGAACCTGCGGGCGATCAGCGCGACCGTTGATTCGCTCACTGCGACGGGAACGATCACCGGGAGTCTCGATGCCACCGGTGGTTATCTCCAGATCCCGACGGCAGCCGCGACGACCATCGCCGACATCAGCGCCGCGATCAATACGACCAACAAGGCCGCTGGGTCTGTGGTGTTCGACACCACCAACAGCAAGCTCAAGATCGCGACCGGTGCAAATGCTAACTCGACTTGGGTTGACGCTGCTGGCACCAACGCGGTGACGCCGAGCTAATGGAGCGGGCCTTCGGGCCCGCTCTCTAACAGGAGCACACCATGGCTACGAACCTCACGGATAACACGGTCAGTGCGACCTATGAGCAGCTCCTACACGTAGATGGGGGCCCTGATGCCTCTGAGAAGATCGTGTATGGCGGTGGCGGCGTACCTACCGCGCTCAAGGTCGGTACGGGGTCTGTAGCCGTCGACAACGTGCAGATCGACGGTAATACGATCCGGGCGACGAACACCGATGGTGGTTTGACAGTTACGGCTAATGGGTCGGGCGCAGTGTCTATCCCGAAGGTCGCAATCTCTAGCGGCACGGTGGAGGGCATCACCGATCTGGCCATCGCCGATGGGGGTACCGGGGCCTCGACGGCATCCGGTGCGCGCGTCAATCTTGGACTTGGCAGCATCGCTACTCAGGCCGCAGACAACGTCACGATTACCGGCGGATCGATCTCCGGGGTGTCTTTCAGCGGCACGTTTACCGGTATCACCTCAGTCACATCCGACGCGTTCCACACCTCCGCGGCTGCGGCCGGACTGACGCTGAGCAACAACGATCTTCTGGCCGACGGCACCGACACCGACATCAGCATCGATGTCACGCCCAAAGGGGCGGGCGCGGTGAACTTCGGCGGGAAGTTCGGGTACCCGACCGGCACCGGTGGTGCCGTAACACAGCTCACGAGCCGCACCACAGGTGTGACGCTCAACAAGCTGTCCGGGCAGATCACCCTCGTCGCCGGATCTCTCGCGGGCCACGAGGCTGATGAGTTCACCCTGACCAACAGTTTTATCGCGGCGACAGATGTGGTCCTCGTGAACATCAAGTCGGGTGCGGCGGCCGCCACACGGAAGTACTACACCATAGGGGTCACAAGCGTCAGCGCTGGGTCTTGTACAATCTCCATTGGGAATAATGACAACGGTGCAGTGCCTGCGACCGGCACCGACACGCTGGTCCTCAGCTTTGTTGTTATCAAAGGAGTCGCGAGCTGATGGCCAAAGACCCTCGCCTCGAACGCGCCGGAGTCAGCGGGTACAACAAGCCCAAGCGGACACCCAACCATCCGACCAAGAGTCATGTCGTTGTCGCCAAGCAGGGCGATCAGGTGAAGACCATCCGGTTCGGTGAGCAGGGCGCGAAGACAGCGGGCAAGCCCAAGGCCGGTGAGTCCGAGAAGATGAAGAAGAAGCGCGCCTCTTTCAAGGCCCGGCACGGTAAGAACATCGCCAAAGGCAAGATGTCGGCGGCATTTTGGGCAGACAAAGTTAAGTGGATGTACCCGTGGCAGTGAAGAAGGGTAGCCCCAAGCCGACGAACCCCTCGCTCTGGTCTCGCGTAAAGGCGGAGGCCAAGAAGAAGTTCGACGTATATCCAAGCGCTTAATGCCAATGCGTGGGCGTCGAGGAGTACAAGAAGCGCGGTGGCGGCTGGCGCGGCCCGGACAACCGGGTGAAGAGATGAGCAAGGGTGGGCTCGGCAAGTGGTTCGGGGAGAAGTGGGTCGATGTGAAGACCGGCAAACCCTGCGGCCGCTCCGGGTCCGAGAAGAAATCTCGCTCCTATCCGGCCTGTCGCCCCGCCGCGGCGGCCAAGAAGATGACCGCTGGCGAGAAGCGGTCGATGACGACCAAGAAGACGGGTCCGGCGCGCAAGTCGTGGCCAGTCACACCGTCTGGTAAACGGAGATCGAAATGACCAAGATGTACCTGCGCAACAAGAAGGACGGCTTCATCTACGGGTGGAACGAGATCCTTGCCCAGAACCCTCTTTGCGAGCCGGTGACCGAGGAGGAGGCGTACCCAGAGCGCTTCATCAAGCCGGAGCAGGTGGAGAAGGTCAAGAAGACCCGGGCGCGGCGCAAGACCAAAGCACTTGATCTGTCCACAGAGGACACCCAAGAAGAGCCTAACCGGGTCGCCCCGGAGATCGAGGCCGACGCATCGAGGGATCTGCTCGAATGACACCTGCTGACGTCATCGCCGAGGTTCGTCGCCTTATCAGCGACACGCGCACTCCGCAGCGTTATACCGACACCGTACTCTTGGGGTTTGTCAACCAAGCCCTGAAGCGTATGGCTATGGGTAGACCGGATCTGTTCTTGCAGCTTGGCGACGTCAGCACGACACCGAATACCACTGTCCAGACGATGCCTGCTGACTCTATCCGGCTCGTGGAGATCTTCTCTGTCACAGGGGGCAACACCATTACCGAGGTGGATCGTGAGGTGTTCGATCAGACGTACCCCGGCTGGCGTAGTGAGGCGGCCGGTACGCCGGTGAACTTCATGCGCCATGTGCGTAATCCGAACGTGTATTTCCTCTACCCCGCGCCGACTGCAGGTGTTATACTCACGGCAGAATACGCCAAGGTACCGACAGATTACGCGTTGGGCGATACGATCACGGCACCGATTGATGCGTACTTCCCCACGCTTGTAGACGGTACCGTGTACCTCGCTGAGTCCATCGATGACGAGCATGTGAACTCGGGGCGCGCGAAACTGTTCTTCGAGTCGTTCACTCAGGGTATGGGACTCTCACTGGGTTCTCGGGAGTTGACAGACAATGACGATGCCGGGCTGGATCCAAGGAGCATAAGCTAGTGGCGGACCGCACCTTCGCATCACTGGTTCCTCGGTTGAACCCGAGCGTACCCGGCTGTCCTCAGCAGACGATGATCCAGTACATCCGGGATGCGGCGATCCGCGTGTGTGAGCGCACGCTCATATGGCGCTATGTCCAGCCGACGTTTGCGCTACTACCCGGTGTCCATGAGTATGCCTACGACAAGCCAGCGAACACAGAAGTGCATGTGTTGTTCGACGCGCTGGTCAACGACCGCCCGCTCGACCGGCTTACGCTTGAACAGGCCTTGTACCAGTTCCCCGACTGGGCTGACCCGTACAGCGGGCAGGACCTTGCCACGCTCTGGGAAGAGATCCCGGAGAATAGCCTGAATACCGCCGAGTTCAACACGGAGGAGTTCAACTCCGGCTCGGCCTTCGTCCTACCTGACGGCGCCCTCGCGGAGGCATCTTCACCCCGCGCGGTCACGCAGCTGACTTCGGACAAGTACATCGTCCTGCCTGCCCCGGATGACGACAAGGTCTATAACATGCGCATGGTGTACGCGCTGAAGCCCACGCGGGCGGCCGACGGTATGGCAGAGCACATCTTCAACGAGCTCGAAGAAGCCATCCTGCATAGCGCGCTACAGTATCTGCTTGTCCTGCCGAAGGTTACTTGGTCGGACCGTGAGCTGGCAGCATACCATGCCAAACAGTTCATTCGCGAGATGACGGAGCGCCGGGCGCGTGCTAATCTCGGCAACATGCGGGGTACCATGCGTGCCACCGCCCCCAGATTTGCATGAGGGGACCATGGGGCTGAAGTTCTCGAACAACGCTACGACGACCTTGGCCGCTGCGGTGAGCAGCACCGCAACGTCTTTCTCTGTGGCCGCGGGGACCGGGGGACTGTTCCCCGAGCTCGGGGTCGGCGACTACTTCTACGCGACACTGCAGGATGTCAGCGGGAACATGGAGATCGTCAAGGTCACCGGCCGCACAGATGACGCGTTCACCGTGACACGGGCGCAGGAAGGTACGCTGGCGATCCCGTTCCTTGCCACCAGCCGGGTCGAGCTCCGCATGACTGCAGCTGCGCTCCAAGAGATCGTGGACGCATTGGCCCCGTGAGGATAGCATGACAGTTGTACTGAAGAATAACGTATCTAGCACGCTCGCCACGCCGATCTCCGCGTCCGATACGGGCATGGTCGTTGTCGACGGGGATCAGTTTCCGACGCTCGCAGGGGGGGAGTACTTCTACGCCACGCTTATGTCTCCCGCGGGTACGACCGAGATCGTCAAGGTGACTGCGAGAGTCGCGAACGCCATGACCATCGTCCGGGCGCAGGACGGTACGTCTGCGGCCAGCTTCACTTCTGGCGCCCTCGTAGAGATGCGCGTCACTGCGGCTTCCATGTTGGATGCTGCGAGCGAGTACTCCACTGCGGCCGCGATCTCCATCGCTGATGCCGGCGGGTACTACACCGGTACGAACGTCGAGGCTGCGCTGCAGGAGGCCGCACAGGCCGGCACGACGCAGATCACGGACGCCGCTGGGTACTACACCGGTACGAACGTCGAGGCTGCGCTGCAGGAGGCCGCACAGGCCGGCACGACGCAGATCACAGATGCCGGCGGATACTACACCGCGACGGACGTCGAGGGGGCGCTGCAGGAGGCGGGGCTCGCACAGAGCACGGCGTATACGTTCCGCACCATCAGTGTCGCCGGACAGGATGACGTGGTGGCCGATGCTGTCGCTGACACCCTGACGCTTGCCGCCGGCACGAACATCGCGATCACGACCACCGCGGGCACAGACACCATAACGGTAAACTGGGTACCGGACGGCGAGAAGGTGTTTGCGACACAGGCCGAGGCCCAAGCCTACGACGGGTTTACCAGCCCCGCGGCGGCGCCCGACACCATCTTCCTCGGCGGGTTCTTGAACGCGGGGGAGTTCGGGTACGCCAAGGCCTACCGCAAGGTGGCTGTTGCGCCGGGCCACGGGGGACAGGTTACGATTTCTACTTACGACGTCACTGGTAACACCGGTACTGTCTATTACGAGCCCGATACCTCTGGCTGGGTCACGCCGCGTATGTACGGATCCGGGAACAACGACACGAGTGCCTTTCTTGCTGGGGCCAGTGATGACGGTATGGACGGGGTCTTCGATGCCCTGACCTATGGCACACGCGTGGATCTCGGGCGGGACCAGACGTTTATCGGCGCAAAGACCTATACGATCCTCAATAGGGAGAGCCTACAGGTCCGCGGGGAACGGATCCAGTTCATCGCTTCGAGCGACCCGCTCGTCGGTCGTCTAATCGGAGACAAGGGTGCGTTCCTGTGGTTCCTGAACATCAATTTCTTGGACTGGGATGTCGACTGCGACATGTACTTGCGCCGGACTGGATCCGAGGCAGGGCGCTACTCGGGAGGTCTTATTACCCGGGCAAAGAGTGCCGCCAGCAGGATCATCATCAAGCGCACGCGTGTCCATGGGCCAAATTACAACTCTGCCGGCACATGGAGTAGTCTAGATGACCCTTACTCTTCCGCGGCCGTTTGGTGCTCTATCGGTATCGGGTGCCAAGGGTGGTTTAATATCAACGGTCTGGGCCCGTTCGAGTATGCGCTCCTCCATATCGAGGACTGCGCTGTCTACGACGTTGTTCGCGCCATAGACCCCAGCGCGGGCGATATTTTTACGTGGAGCACAGCCGACGCAAATGGCGTATATCCCGCCATGACAACAGGATTCTGGTTGGGCGAGGCCTTCCGGACGCGCCTGATCAATAGCAAGGTGGATGGCGTATTTCTCGGGAGTACTAACAACAACGCACCGGCGTCTGCTCGTGATGCAGACTGTGTCGTCTACAAGACGCGACTGGTGTCTGGCTACAGTGTTAGCAACAGTAACCCGGCGTATTACCCCGGCGAGTTTATCATGGAGGGCTGTGACATCCGTAATGGGCAAGGTCGCCTTGTGAAGACCCAAGCCGCAGGCCCCATGACCATCCGGAACAACTATTTCGCAATTGACAGGACAACATCTAGCGGCTTTTTCTGGCTTATCCAAGCTTATAGTGGGGCGTGGTACGGTATCGATTGTCAGGACGAGCCCGCCGTCATCGAGAAGAACCAGTTCTACTTCCGGGTGGAGATCGTCAATCAAGGCGGCACGCCCGCCGTTCCTATCGGTGCAAATCTTGTCGGCCTGCGCGCCGGTGCGGACGGCACGGGTCCGCTATCTCCCGCGCTCAACCCCGCGAACAACCCCATACGGACAAACTCCCGCCGGCTGTTCGGCGCATTCCGGGACAACTATGTCTTCTTGGAAGACGGGACGGCGAACACGGCACGTCCGCTATCCTCCATCGTGTATGTAAGCAACTCCGAGATGGTGGCGGTGGCTACTGCGGCTGCCTCTGATTTCAGGGACCTGACGCTGGAACTCAACCGGAATACTGTCGTCCATGGGCAGGGCTACAACAACGTCTACAACACCCCATCCACTAGCTGCGTGGCGAAGGCGTTCTACCTTCCCAACATCACAACGTTCAGCGGCACGAGCGCGACGTATCGGTTGTTTATTACCAACAACGATCTCGACACGGCCTACCTCGTAGACGCGGCCGGTAGCGGCGGGTCTTCGCACACCAACCAGTATCTCGTTGTGGTCAAGGACAACGTGACCCACTCGTCCAATTCCGCGTGGACGTTCGGTTCTGGCCCCACCACGGCGAATATCCTCAACGCGAGGCAAAATGCTTAGGCCCCGTACACAGGGCGCCCTGCGCCAGAGTCTCTTCACGTCGGTGTTTTCGCCCGTGTTCACGGCCGTGTTCGGCGGGGCTGGCGCGGCACCGACTCCCGTCGACGCCTACGCCATTGGCGGTGCCTCTCCTGCACTGGTGGCTGCTTTCCTGACGGCTGCCGATGGCACCACGGAAGGCGAGTATTTCCGCGCGTCGAGCAGCGACACCGACTTCTCGATGTTCACGTTCAGCACGTCCAACAACCGGACGATGTCCGGCAGCACGGGCCCGCTGGTATGGGCACCGCATAATATCGCCGTTTATTCTGACGATGCCTCTCAATGGATAGCGCTTGTTGGGGGAACAGGATCATCGCCTGTCGTGACGGCAAATTACGGCGAAGCACCTAACGGCGAGATGATAGCAGATCGTGTGCAATTCGACCGTGGTGCAATCGATACAGCTAGCAGCTATTCCTTGCTGTCTTTTGTGCGTGCTACGTATACCCACGCAGGCAAACAGGAAATTTGGGTTAAGTCAAACACCGGAAGCAACCAGACATTCCTTGTCTACAACACCGATGCAGTGGGCGCAGAGTATACCGCTACGACGGCGTGGCAAAAAGTTTCCATCGCCTGCACGGCATCATCGGACAGGATCGCAATCATAGGCACGCGCGGCGGCTCCGGTTCATACTTCAATGGCGGGGATCAGGCCCTAGACCTTCTCGTGGCGCATGTCGGTGGGTATTACACGAGCCTCGGCGGCATGGCAGACAACCCTGACCAGCCTGCGGGCCTTGAGAAATACGTCCCGACCACCAGCGCAGCGGTCTACCTTTCCCGCCGCAATGCCTACTACTACAACGGAGCGGCATGGGCCAAGGGCGGGCTACAACTAGAGAGTGCTGCGGCGACGAACCTGCACACATACAGCGCTGACTTTTCAGGTGTATATTGGACTAAAACAAACACAACGCTTTCCAGCGGGACGGAGATCAACGGAATACCTACCACAACCTGCACAGCTACTAATACGAACTTTGCGCTTCTTACCGCAAACTACACGTTCAGCAGCGCAGGAACCTATACGCATTCCATTTTTGTTCGCCCCGGAACGGCAACTGTCTTTTGGGCAGATTTCCGGTTTTATACCGGCTCCACCTACGGAGATAATTTTGCATTTTTCGACACGGCAACTGAGACAGTTTCAGGAGCCGCTGCCGCAGGTTTGAAATGGCAAAAGGTCGGAAGCAACGAATACCGCATTTGGTTCACATCAACCATCGATGCCGGGGATTTGTCGGGACTGGTCAGATTTGGATACTGCGATGCAGCGGGTTCTTTCGCCGTAACCCTCGGCGCAACTGCCGACTTTGCCGGTGCCCAGCTTGAAGCAGGCTCCGTCCCGACATCCTACATCCCCACCACCGGCTCCACCGTCACCCGCGCGGCAGAGACGCTGAGTGTTGCGGGTGCGGATACCCCGGCGAACACCACGGCCATGTCGATCAGCATGAAGGGGCTGATGACGTATGCGGATGAAGGCGCGGCGGCGCAAGAAACCTTCCTGCGCTGGTATGCCGACGCGAACAACTTCATCACGCTGGACTTGGACACCGACAGCACCGCCACAGGTGAAGTGAACGCCAATCAATCGACGGCGGGGACGCTGGATACTGTCGTGGCGGCGGCGGAATACTCACCCGGCGTCAACGTCGCGTTCAACATTGCATCACGGCACACGAGCGGCGCTATCAACGTGGCGAAGGACGGCACGGCGGCGACAGCAGACACCACGCCGACAGCCCTTGTCGATCTGTCCAGCACGGCGCTCACGCCCGGATACGACTTCAACGGCTTCATCTCCGAGCTGCGCATCTGGGGCAAGGACATTGGCAACAGCGGCATTGCTGAGGTCACATCATGATCTACCTCAACCCGAACCCGAACGACTACTCCGTTGTAGATGCAGACTTCCCGAACGCCATCCCGCTTCTGGCAAGCTGGCAAGGCGGTCGCATCTTGATGATGGGCCGGGCCACCAGCCGTGAGGTCATGCACTCGACACTTGTGCAGGCCGAGTTGATGTTCCCCGAAGTCACGCTGGAACATGGCACCCGGTATTTCTATGGCCGGGACGTGGATGCGGCAGAAGAACAGCCCTACGCCTACGACCCGCGCTCTGCGCACATGCCTCGTATCGTCTTGACCCCCGGCACCTACGACGAAGAAGGCAACGAACTGACGGCACCCACCTTCGACAGCCGGTATCACGCCAACATCTTGCTTGGCCCCGATATTGTAGCCCGTGGAACGTGGAAAGAACCGCTTCTCAACTACTACGTCAACGGCGCGCTGGTGGGCGAGAAGAATGCGGAAGAAGTGGCCTATGAGGTCGGCGGTGTGGAACTGATCGACCCGGCGACGATCCGCAGCCCGAGCAACAGATGGGGGTGACATGCCAAACGACGAACAACGCCGCCACTGGGCCAAGGAATATGGCTTGCTTGTCAGCATTCTCACAGTGCTGATCGGCTACGGCGTCGGCGGGCTTTGGTGGGCGGGCAATCTAAATTCTCACGTCAAGTCGCTGGCGACGGTGCAGGAGGCGCACTCCACGCGCATCTCCGCTATCGAGAGCGGGCGCATCCTCGACAATCAGGCCATCACCCGACTGGAGGAGCGCATCGCCGCGCAGCAGGCCAGCATTGAGCGGGTAGAGAATACCGTCAACGAGATCATGCGGTTTCTGAGGGAGACCAGATGAAGCGCCCCGACATTCCCCAAGCAGCTATTGATCTGGTCAAGCAGTTCGAGGGCTGTCGCTTGCAGGCTTATCTCGATCCCGTCGGCATTCCGACCATCGGCTATGGCCTGACGACTGGCGCGCTTCCCGGCGTCGTCGTGCAGATGGGGATGACGATCACCCAGCGTGAGGCGGACGAGTATCTGGAGCGCACGCTGGCACGCTTTGCCGACCAGATCTGGCCCGCCTTCAGCCGCTATCCCCAGCCGCACCAGTTCGGGGCGATGGTCTCGCTGGCCTACAACATCGGGACCGGGGCATTCAAGAAGTCGACGGCGCTGAAGCGGTTCAACGCTGGCGACATGGCGGGCACTGCGGAGGCGATGCTGTGGTGGGACAAAGCGGGCGGCAAGGTGCTGCGGGGGCTTGTCCGTCGTCGTGAGGCAGAGGTGGCCCTGTTCTTGGGCGAGCCCGACGGAGTGGCCGTTGCAGAGACCAGCGCCAAGCCGGACGCAATGCGCGAGAATCCTGCGTCGAGCACGACTATTGGCGCCACGGCGGGCACCGCGATTGCGGGCGCGACCGGGGCGGCGACGGCCATCTCTCAACTCGACGGCACGGCCCAGCTTGTCGTGATCGGGGCCGCGGTGCTGGCGGGGCTGCTGCTGATCTGGATTGCCCGGGAGCGCCTGAGGAAGTGGGCCGAGGGGGTGCGGTAATGTCTGTGATCTTCGTCGCCATGTGCATACTTCTAGGCGGTCAGACCTTCTGTCGCGAGATGCCGCCCGTTTTCGTCGCTGTCCCGGTCGAGGAGTGCCGCGCCGGGCTGGACGCCTTCGAGGCTGCGCTCAGGGACGCTATGGCGGAGCGGGGCGCGATTGTGACGGACTTCGCTGCGTTCTGTGAGAGTGGAACGGAGGGATGATCGACCAGTACGTCATCCCAGCTGGCGCGGCTCTGCTGCTCGTGACTGGAGGCTACGGCTGGTTCGAGCGCCAGCGGGCGCAGACCCTTGAGCTGGAGATGCAGAGCGCTCGGTCCGAGTTGGCGACCTGCGCCGGAAGACTAGCCAACGTGTTGGAGGACATCGAAAGTGACCGGGGAATTGACGCGCTACCTGATAGTGCTCTCGTGGACGTTCCTGATCACTGGCTGCGCCCCTGATTCGGGGGTCATGCTGGATCCGGAGGACGTAGTACTGTTTTGTGACGTGGAGGAGCCGCGCCGCTTCTCTCAGGAGGAGCTCGACTGGCGGGCGGCGAACGCGCCGTGGAATCTGCGCCGCGACTTCAAGACGAATACGACGTGGGACAGAGAGTGTGTGGACACCGAGTAGTGACTAAAGGTTTTGCGGGGTGTAGTATACCCCGCGACAAGCAGGAGACAGACAGATGACCACGGTAGCAGAAGTGACCGTCGACTCCGCGCCCGGTGCCAGTGGTACTTGGACTACCGCGGTCCGCATCGAGGGCTATTTCAATCTTTCGATCTCGTCGGCCGGTACCTTCACCGCGGCGACAACGGTGCATGTGCAGCGCAGCATCGACAACACCACATGGCACGATGTCAACAGCTACACGGCACTTGCCGAAGAGGTGGGGTTCGATCCGGAGCTGATCTACTATCGCGCCGGTGTCAAGAACGGTAACCTGAATAGCGGCGAGCAGGTCACCATCCGTATTGGCCGCGAAGATAAGGATCGCCACTGATGAAAAACAAGAAGCCCATGAGCTACAAGAAGGGCGGCATGGTGTTCAAGCCGTGCGCTGGTTGCCCGACGCCGGCCAAGTGCCGTGCCGCGGGTAAGTGCGCGAAGAAAGAAGCGGCGAAGCGCAAGAAGTAGTATGGCCGGGGTCAAGCTCCAGAAGTTTCTCGGGAAAGCTCCGCGCATCGCGCCGGAGCTACTATCGAATATGTCGGCGCAGATCGCGACGAACGTGAAGCTGTATTCTGGCGACTTGATCCCCTACCCGAAGGTCAGTGTGGCCGGCAGCCATGCGCCGCTGGGCGTCGAGCCCCAAACGCTCCATGCGCTACGGAACCCAGCGACTGGTGACCCTGTGTGGATGGCGTGGTCGACGGATGTCGACGTGGCTACTCCCGCAGGGGACGCCGACGCCTCTGAGCAACGGTTCTATTATACCGGGGACGGAGAGCCGCGCGTATCTACCTACGCACTGGCGACGTCGGGCGCCGAGCCCTACCCATCTGACTATTACGAGCTCGGTCTGCCGCTGCCCACTGCTACGCCTACAACCGAGGCTGAGGAGTTCGCCACACGGATCTCTGCCTCCTACGCTCGGGATGCGTCTGGGATCGTGACGCTGACAACTGGCGGGGAGCTCAAAGCGATCACCGGGGTAGTCTTGCAAAACCCCATGCTGGTGACGTCGGTCGACCATGGGTTCGCGACAGGGGACCTTGTCTATATCACCGCCGTCGGCGGGACGGTCGAGCTCAACGGCTATACCTATGCCATCACGGTCGTCGATGGGAACAGTTTTACGCTCAACACCATAGACGGGACGTCCGGCTACTCGGCCTATACCTCCGGTGGCCTCGTCGCGCTGAAGTCTGCCCCGCACGGCCTCAAGAGCGGTGCGTTTGTCACCGTCAACGGGTTCACCAATATCGAAGGGACGTATAGTCAGACGGATACAACCATCACGGTGTCGATCACAGGCCATGGGCTCTTTACGGGAAGCAGCGTACTGCTGCGGTTCACGAGCGGGAGCGCTACCTCGAACATTTTCACCGTCACCGCTGTTGTGGATCCGGACACGTTCCGTGTTGAGGCGGCCAGCTCTGCGTCCACCTCCGGTGATGTGACGTGGGACATTTCCAATCTGAACGCCAATTCCGTCGAGGTCACTGTCGTCGACGACTTCACGATCAACTACCCGAGCCCCGGCTTTCAGGTGAGCGAGACCCTCAGCCTCGCCGGTCGCCTCGATCTGGCGGGTGATACGCAGGCCCGGACTTACCTCTACACATGGTTCACCCCGTGGGAGGAAGAGTCTGTCGGGTCGGAGCCTTCCGAGGCGCTGTTCATCAAGGAGGGGCAGCGGGTCACCGTCAGCAACCTACCGACGACGAAGCCTGCCGGGAAGAACTACGTCCGCGGCATTCGCTTGTATCGCACGCTATCCAGCACTGCTGACACGGAGTATCTCCGGCTGGCCACCCTGTGGTTCCCTGTCCTTGTCACGGGGTATAGCGGTAATACCGTCACCACCGAGTACCCACACAACCTCGCTGTCGGCAGCTACTTCAAGATCGGCGGCGGGGTTACCGGGGCCGAAGTGACTGACGTCGTGGATGAATATACGTTCATCTTCACCGGTGGCACAGGCGCCGGGCGGGTCGGTGGCTATCTGTATCATGACGTCTCGGAGGACCCGGGCACGACCGATGGGCGGTACTGGGGGGAGACATCCTACGACTTCGTGGACGACTTTGCGGTCGAAAGTCTGCTGAACGCACTGGTGACAGACGACTACGAACCGCCGCCCGACACGCTCAAGGGCCTGACGGTCTATAACAACAACTTCCTCGTGGGCTTCTCTGGCAACGAGATCTATTTCTCGGAACCCGGTGAGTACCACGCGTGGCCGCGGCGGTACAAGAAGACTGTGCCACACGACATCGTGGGGCTTGCTACGACGTCCGGGTATCTGCTGATCATGACGACCGACTATGCCTATCTGGCACAAGGTAGCGACCCGGCGGTCATCGGGATGCAGCGTATGGATGCGCGGTACCCTTGTCTCAGCAAGCGCAGTATCGCCCAGACCGGCTTCGGTGTCGTGTACGCGACCCACGATGGCCTCGCGCTCTATTCCACCGCGGCCGGGCCGCAGCTGGTGACCCGCGTGTTGTACAACAGCGATACGTGGAACGCCGACTTGGACCCCAGCACGCTTATCGCCACTGCCTACAAGGATACCTACCTCGCATGGCATTCCGGGGGCGGTATCAGCTTCGAGCAGGATGAGAAGGTCGGCGGCTACTTCGTTGATCTTTCAGTAGATACCCAGCCGTCTGCCACATGGTTCGATCCGGCGACGAACAACCTGTATTACACTTCCGGCACCGATGGCACCGTGTACCGCTGGGATGATCCCGCGCAGCCTGCGGAACCGTACGAATGGAAGTCGAAGGTCTTTGTGACCGACAACCCCATAAACATCGGCGCGGCGCAGGTCGACGCCCTGTATGCCGCTGCATCGCCCACATGGGATACGGTGGCGTCTACATGGGCTACGACAGGCATTACATGGAACGTGGACGGCGCACTCACCTTCAAGTTCTGGGCTGACGGGGAGCTGCTTCTGACGCACACTGTGGTCGACGCCCAACCGTTCAGGCTCCCTACGGGGTATCGCAGCGACAAGTTCGAGGTTAGTATCGCGGGCTCTTCCCGGGTGCGGTCTATCCGACTGGCAGAAACACCCACCGGGTTGAGGGAGGTCTGATGGCGCTGAACACTCGTTATACCGCCATACCGAGCGCGCCGCAGGCCGGGGCCGACGAGTGGCTTGTCCGCACGCTTAATGCGCTCAAGGAGAACGTAGAGCTGCTGACGGGGTCCCGCGGCGAACCGGACCGGGCGAGTGCGGCGCTTACACGCTCGACCGTGCGCACTGCCACTCCCCCCACGCAGACGATGCAGCGCGTGTCGGCCCGTGGTTCGGGGGTCAGTATCAGTGGTACGAACGTGCCGGTGCTGGAAGATTACGTGGCACTCACCAACGATGTGCAGAAACTCGCCAATGATGTGGCAAACCTCCGGGCAACTTTGGAGTTGCTGCTGACAGAACTGAAGGGATAGACCATGGCTCAGAAACGCCCCCAGACCCGCGCGGGTGCGCCCGCCATGCCTCCGATCCTCCAAGCGCTCATGAATAGCGCCGGGCCAACTACTCCGGTAGCCCAGTCCCCCGGGGCCGGGCTTGCGAGCGCCATGCGCGGACCGGCGGCGCAGCCGCAGTCGCAGCCGCAGCGCGGGGCGATGCCCTCGTACCAGATGGGCGGTATGGTTGGCCCCGGCGGTATGCCCCAGCGTCCGGCCGGAATGGCGATGCCCGGTCAGATGCAGACGGCAAACCCTCAACAGGCGCTGCGGCCGGAGAACCTTGAGGCCGAGGCCGAGCGTATTCTGCGGGAGAACCCACAGGGCGTCGAGCAGGTGCGCCAGCAGCTCATGCAGGCAATCCAGCAGGGGCAGTTCACGCTGGAGGACCTCCGTGTGGGCGTGCAGATGGCCCGCGCCGCCCTGCGCAATCCGGACATGTACCCCCAACTCCGGGCGCTTGCCATCGAGCGGGGCATGGCGACCCCGGACAGCCTGAGCCCGGGCTATGACCCCGCGTTCCTGTTCCTCATCATCCTCGGCGGTGAGGCTGTGCTGCGTGGTCAGGGTGGTGCGCCGGCACAGGCGCCGGGCGTACGCCCGCCGATGCGCGAAGGTGGCCCGCTGCCCGAGAAGAGCTCGAACCCGGACGGGTCGATCCCGATCAATGCACACGAGGGGGAGTATGTGATCCCCAAGCACGTCGTCCGGGCCAAGGGGACGGAGTTTTTCGACAAGCTGCTGGCGCAGTACAGTGAGAGTGATGACAGTAAAAAAGGCTGAGCTTACCTGCGAGCTGCTGGAGCATGAGCGTGTTGAGGCTCTGTGGCCGCAGCTGCGCCCGCTCTACCAAGCGTCGTATGACAGCTGCGAGATTACGGCGGGGGTGTGCGAGGCCGATGACATACTGGATCTATCGGCGGCTGAGCAGTGCCACGTCTTCGGGTTCTTTGCGGATGGAGAGTTGAGGTTGACCATGGCGATCCAGATATTCCCCGTACCGCGGCGGAAGATAGCCTTCATCCTTGGTATGGGCGGGCGCAATATGCGGGCGTTTCTGTATCACTACCTGCCGCATATCTTTAGCTGGCTTCGCGCCAATGGTGTGGTATCATTGTATACCGAGACGAATGATCGTAATGCTGCGATCTACATGAGGAAGTTCATGGCGCCGTTCGGAAAGCCGCAATCGGCCGTGAAGCTCGGGCTGGATTTGTAGGAGATCACTATGCCTCAGTTTGCTGCTATCGGTGGGGCCCTACTGGCCGGTAAGTTCGCCGCCCCCGCTCTTGTGGCGGCGCTCGGTGCCTCGGGCAGTGCCTTCGCCACTGCTGCGATCACGACCGCAACGACCGCGCTCGCCGGTGGTCTTGGCTCCGTACTGGCTGGCGGAGAGTTCGGACAGGGTGCTCTGATTGGCGGGACTCTTGGACTCGCCAGTTCGGCGGCACCCATGCTGGGCGCATCGACGACCGCGGCTGGCGAAGCTGCCGCGGCGACTGCGGCTGGCGAAGCCGCTGCGACGACCGCGGCTGGCGAAGCCGCTGCTGGCCTGACGACGGCAGGCAAGGCAGCCGCAACGACGGCGGGTGAGGTAGCCGCAACGACGGCGGGTGAGGTGGCGAAGAAGGGACTAATCGATACGGCTATCGCCTCGCTCTCTGACCCTGCTGCGCTCACCCAGCTGGCTATAACGGTCTTCGGTGCGCCGCCCCAGTCGTTGACTGCACAGGAAGAGGCCCTGCTTGCAGAGTTGCAGCAGACGGCTGCCACCAACGAGCAACTGTTCGAGACGAAGGTGGCCGAGGCAGAGTCGCTGATGCAGATGGCGGAGCAGCAAGCCCCCCGCCCGGAGCAAGCCTACGCGCAGACCAAGATTGCCGCGGAGCGGCAGCTGGCAGAACAGACCCGTGGTATGGGTGGTGAGGAGGCTGCATTCGCCCAGCGGCGCTCCGGAATCCGCAGCGCACAGGCCGGTGCGACAGCAGCGGCAGCCGAGGAGGCCCGCGGACGGCAAACCCAGACCCAACTCATGCAAGCAGGGCTGGCGGCCCTGCCGAGTGCGGCGCCCGAGGGTTACGCCGGTCTTGCCCTGCCGACATACGAGTCGCTGCAGGCGCGGCAGTATTCGTTCTACGATGATCTGGCCGAGACGGCCGGCGATATTTTCGGAAGTATCGCCTGACAGGAGTGAACCCATGGCCGTGACCTACACAGCACCCGGGACCTACGTCCTCGGCGGTATTTCTGCACCTAGCCGTGGAACAGGGCAGGCCTTCCGCGCCGGACTTACTACTGCCCAGCAGCGCCGCGAGCGCGAGCAAGCCATGCAGCTCCGGGCATCGGCCGAGCAGCGGGCTAAGGAACAGTTCGAGATGGCCAAGGCCGACCGGGCGCGCGCTGCGGCTCAGGCGGCACGGATACAACAGGCGCAAGCAGAGTTTGCGCGTAATAATAGGCCAACGGGCCTGACAATACCCGATATCGCTTCGACGTCAGCGCCGCCCCTCGCCGGTATGCGGCTACCTGCTGGGCCAACTGCACCTTCTGCAGTTTCGCCTTCGCTACCTAGTGTCGACACTACTCCACCGCCCCCGCCTGCAGAGGTTCCGCTGTCCATGGGGATGACACCAGCGGGTACTGCAGGTGGTGTACAAGTTGCAGGTTTGAGTGGGCCGGAAGCCTTTCGTATGGCGTTTGAGGCAGACCCCGAGTTGTTCGGTGTGCAGGTCGCAGATGTTAGCGGCACGAGCATACCCCCCGCTGGTATGACGCCCCTAGAAGAAGCAATCCGCCTGATTGTCGACAATTCGACGCTATCTCGGGAGGATGTACAGGCGCTATTGGATCAAGGTGTAGACCTGCGCTATTTACTAGCCCAGCTTCCGCCGGGCACCGTGCCTAGCGTTGATGCACAGCGGGTTCTGGGGAGTCCCTCGGGGGCGGCGGAGGCCGAGATCGAGCGTATTACCCCCAGATCAACGCCAATCGGTACACCTCTATACGAACAACTCGTTAGCCTGCTACCACCCAGTCCCGAGGTTGCAGGGGAAGAGACTGATACTACCCAAGGTCCTATGGTCGAGGCACCGACGCAACCGGCTGCACCTGATGTGGGCACGGCACTAACGCAGCTGACAACGCCCACCATAGATGTTCCACCCACAGGACTCTCTGGGGTAACCATGGCACCTTCAGCGGCGGAGGATGTAAACGCTATTGCCGCACAGACCGGTGGCGACATATCTGAGTTCTACTTACGTAACCCAGCGTCTATCTTCACGACAGCAGATAATGCCTATCGGGACATCCAACGGTGGGAGGGGCTGATACGGTATTACCAACAGATCGGTGACCTTCAGGGCGTGGTGCAGGCTGAAATCGGTCTGGGTCAAGCGCGGCAGGCTTTCAGCGACATGTCGGGTCAACTTGCACTCGCCGGGGTGCAGCTGGATAACTACGGACCTCTGCAGCTTCATCTCCAACAAGTATATCCCGACGGCACTGTTGAAGTTCGTCCGTACACGGACAACACCGTTGAGATATTTGTGGATGGGGACTCTATTCGGCGCAACAACAAAAACGACCTACTTGCGGCTCTGGCGAGCGCTTTCAATGAAGAGTATCGCGCCGGCCAAGCAGCGCTTTCGGCACAAGCCGCGGAGCTTAGGAGCCTGCTTATTGAGCAGGAGCTCGAAACCAGAGGCGCCATCGCACTCGAAAGCATCCAGCAGCAGGGCAGGCTCGATCTGAAACTGTTGGAAGCAGAGCTGGCTAGGCTGGAGAACGAAGGCGAAGTTACGCTGAAGAAGATCGATGACCCAACCGGGCTGCAAAGACCTATCTTTGAATACCGCGCTGGAGACGGACCGCCGCGCTACATCACGTTCCGTGAGGTCCGCGACGCTGAGGGCGCTTCGTTGCTGCAGTACGATTTCGTCCCATTACCCGACAGCGAGTGAGGTGAGAGATGGCTGATCCAATCCTTCGAGTCGGCACTACGCCCTACTCGGCGATGGACCCTCGCCCCGACTTTGCCCGTACGGACTTGCAGTCGGCGGCGGGGCTGGGTGCGTTCGGCCCTTCACCAACCAGAGTTACGTTAGCAGATATAGAAGTCGAGCAACAGCAAGCTCTTGACCGTATCGCAGGACTAGGGGTGGATGCCGCCCCCCGGCTACGCCCCCCGCCCGAAGCAAGTAAGCAGATGGTCCCCGGGCCGGGTATCTATTACAGCCCCGGACTAGATCGGTTCGCTGTCGGTGACATCGAGTTCGGACGCCAAGACTATGATATAGCGCTACAAGCGGCCCCGCTTGCGGGTCGGCGGACGGGCAGACCGACTACGCCGGGGGACTGGCAAGAGATCAGCCCATCGCGGTTTGGGGAGTACATCGCCTCCATCTCCGAAGGCCGTGGATTCTTCGGCAACGTGGGCATGGGTTTCCGCGACGTAGGTGAAGGCGTCGTGGGCGGTGTCGGGCGTGGCCTCCAGATGCTGGGGGCCGAAGGCGCTGGTCAGGCGCTGGTCGGTGTCGGTGAGTTCCTCGGCCCGAGTGCCGCCGACGAGGCGCGGGACGCGGCCATCCGTGAGCGGCAGGGGCTGCTCGGCCAGATCGGCACCGCCGCGGCGCGCTCGATCCCCACGCTGGGCCTCGCCATTGCGGGCGGTGTCGGGGGCGGTGCCCTTTTCGCCGGTGGTCTTCGCGCGGCAGCCGCGGGCGGGGCCGTGGCCCGGGCGGGTCAGCTGGCCGGTGTATCTGCAACGATCTTCCCGATGGAGGTCCAGTCCTCCTACACCGCGGCGCAGCAGGGCGGGTACGACGTCAACGACCTCGAAGTCCAGTCGGATATCTGGGCGACGGCGGCAATCAAGACGCTGGCCCAGACCCTGCCGGAGGCGTTCCTCGCCGGGGCCTTCAGCCGCGCGTTCGGCACGGCCTTGCGTGACGCCAGCAGGCGCACAATCCTCAACACAGCTGGTCCCATCGTGGGTGTCGGCTCCGCCGAAGCTGTTGCAGAGACCTTCGCTACGCTGGCTGACCGGGTGATGTTCGACCCCGAGCTGCGGGCGGAGTTCAACGAGCGCGACTGGGCCGCGCTGGCCCCGCTGATCGTTGACAAGTACGGCGAGGAGGGCCTCGTCGCCGCGGGCGCAGGCTTCCTGCTGGGCGGCGGCTTCCGCGCTGCCATCATGCCGTTCGAGGGTGGGCGCACACCGCCGCCTCAGCGCAACCTTGACACCGACGAACCGGTCGATGTGCTCAGCGGTGCCACGCTGGGTCCGCAGGCTACGGAAGAACGGCTCGCCCTACCCTTCTACCCGGAAGGTGAGCCTGTAGGGACACAACCGGCCGGCCTTCTACCCCCACCGCCAGCAGCGTTGCCCGCGCCGGACCGTAGTGCTGCAGCAGCGCCCGACGTTATCGTCCCACCTGCACCTCCTGCACCTCCTGCACTTCCTGCACCTCCTGCACCTCCTGCACCTCCTGCACCTCCTGCACCTCCTGCACCTCCTGCGCCTGCTGCACCGCCGCTGCAACTTACGCCCCAACAGCAGGTGAATATCCAAGAAACACGCGCCGCCGAGCGGCAGGCCGCCGTCGCTGAGCAGAACAGACAACTTGATATTGCGCAGACCGCGCAGATTGCACAGGCACGGCGGGAGCGTGACCTCCTCCGGCAGAGGAATGCCGAGCTTGCTGCGCGCCGTGGTGCCGCTGCCGATGCCGATGTGGAAGCCCAAGCGGCACAGGCGTCGGCCGCGCGCCGCCTTGCAAGTGCTGCGCGGCAAGAGACGGCAGCAGCACAAGGTGCTGCTGCCGACGCAAGGATCGAGGAGGCGCTGGCCACTCAGGGTACTCCAGCGGCTAGGATTCTATATGGCAACCTGATCCGCGCTGAGCGGCGGGTTGCGGCCGCCGACGAGGCCTTCCGCGCGGCAAGGACTTCTGGGGACCCCGTCCGGATACAACAGGCTGGTGCTGAGCTCGTAGCCGCGCAGGCAGCGTTGGCTAGGCTGCGGGCGCGTAACGAAGAGGGTGTATTGCCGGAACCACCGGTACGCGGCGAGCCTGAGGCTGCGCCGAGACCAAGACCGGAACCGAGACCGAGACCGGAACCGGAACCGGAACCGGAACCGGTTCGCGCACGGCGTCAGCGTGCTGAGCCACCGACGATCATCGAGCCTGAGGCTGCGCCCGCGCCTGAGCCAGAAGTAGAGGCCACGCTTAAAGAAAAGGCCCAGCAATGGGACCGTGCAAACCGTAACCGGCGCAGCGAGGAGTGGTTCAGTAGCGGTGTTGCAGAGTCCAACACGGCGTTCAATGCCGTGGAAGGTGCGGGCGCTACAATCCCGGCGCATGGTATGGCTAAGGTTGCTACGCTATCCAAGGGTGTCGAAGACCTACTGAGTATGTTGCGTGGGAACATCCGCCCGGGCTTATACACCGACGCGCTCACTAACCCGATGCGCGGCACGGGCAGCGTGACAGGCACTCCCGGCGGCACCGCGTACCGCGATGGTCCGTTTATTATTACCTTCCGTAGAGGGCTAAGCGGTAGCCCCACCTCTGCTGATATTACCGGTGTGCTGGTCAATCCTGCGAACGCAGAGATTATCCCCGAGTTGCGGGCGCTGTTCCCGAACCTAGCCATTGAATCCTACTTGGACGTAGGCAAATTACCTGATCTGCAAGGCACGCCCACACCACCGACTCCCCCCAAGCGAGGCGATCTTGCCGCACAAGCGCAGGCAGCAGCGCGGGGTGCGGCCATAAGGAAGGCCGTAAAGACCGGTAAGGCGCAGCCTGTATCGACCCGTGGTAAGAAAGATGCAGATGGATTAACGGTCCACGAAGTCGCCACCCCGGACGGTGAGATTGTGCGTATTGCCCGGATGTATGGTGCGGGTGATCTGTTCGGTTGGCATAATCTGGATGCTATGGATGCCGGGTCGCTGACGACCTACCTCGGCGATACCAAAGAACAAGCCCTTGAGGCGTTGACGCGGGACACTACACCTCCCACGCCGCCCAAAGGGGCCGCACCTAAGGGAGGAGAACCAGATGCCGTTCGTAAGCAAGGCCCAAAGGAGGGCACTCTACGCAAAGGATCCAAAACTAGCCCGAGAGTTCGAGGCAAAGACACCAAAGGGCAAGAAGCTGCCCGAGCGCGTGAAGCCGAAGCGGAAGAAGTCCAAGTCGTAGCGCCTGCTCCGCGCACACTTGCCGAGCGCGTGGACGCCCTGACCGATGAGCAACTCCTTACCGTGCAACGGCGGCTTGCTGCTACTGGGGAGCCCGACATCGACGCTGCCATCGAGACTAACCCGGATGCAGTAGAGGCAGCCATCGACCTCGCCGCACCTCGTGCTGCGCCTCGGCGTACTCAGGAGCAACTCGAAGCTGACCGCGAACGTGGAGAGGCTGCACGGGAGGCAGCTCAGCAGCGCACAGAGATTGAAGCCGCAGCACGGCGTGAAGCTGAAGCTGTACCGGAGACCGTGATCGACGAGACAGCCGATCTTGCCCCCCAGCTGTGGGATGCTATCCGTGGTAGCCGCGTCGACCGCAACGACCTACCTACGTTCGACGATCTCCCCGAAACCCAGCAGGACGCGTGGATCAAGGCTGTCGAGGACGGCAAATTCGCCTCGAACAAATCAAACCCCCCGCCACCCGAAGCGTTTGCCAAGTGGCGCGAGGCTGGCCTGCGGATTGCACCCGACGAAGACCCGGCGCGGACATTCACGAATCTGGTGGACGCTGCTGCAGAAACGCAGCGCGACACAGGTGATCTCACAGATGCCTTCGACAACATCCAAGATGCAGAGGACAAACTTCGCGGGGCGAAGAATCGGAAGTCCATGAGCCAAGAGGAGGTCGATGCCGGGGTCGATCTACTGACAATGGCCAACGACCCCGAGATGCCCGTGGAGGTGCGCGACCTCGCGACCCAGTCGCTTGAGGCACAGGTAAACCCGGCGCAGTATGCCGAACTCACCGCGATTTACCAACGCCGGTCCGAACTGGAGCGGCTCAATGGCGGCAAGGTGGACCCGGTCGCGCAGGCATCGGCTGAGCTGGCCGACATCATCACCAAGTATAACGCCGACCCGCTGAACACGACGCTCAACGAGAGCCGGTTCGTCTCGCTGATGCGCACGATCAGCAAAGGCGGGCGCGAGAACACGCAGGCTGCGCAACTTCTGGATTACGCCCGCAGCACCACCGACCTGCGGCCCAACATGAAGGCCCGTAAAATCACACCGCGCCCCCGTGGGCTGGCTGCAGCCACGTCGCTAGAGAACTACAACACGCTGGAGGGTATGGTTTACCCAGATGGCAAAACCGTACGTCCGATGCCTATCGGCAAACTCCGCATGGCGGTCGGTACGTTCGTCCGTGGACTGAAGGTAAGGCCGAAGACCCACATCTTCGCCAACCAAGCCGACCTCAAGCGCAAAGACCCTGCGCTGTACGAGCGCGCCGCGGCTGCGCGTCCGCAAGGCGACTTCGACACCGTGGCAGCCTCCGGTTACTTCTTCGGCGGCAACGACATCATCATCTTCTCGGACCGCATCGCCAACTCCGGCCACCTCAACACCGTCATGGCGCACGAAACCATGGGCCACTTCGGCCTGCGCGCCATCATCGGGGAAGCGAAGTTCAACCAGACCATGGAAGGGCTGTACAACCGTAGCCCGCGTGAAACCAAAGAGCTGATCGACCGTGCCATGGCTGCCCGTGGTCTGTCCCGGGCCGAGGCTACTGAGGAGTACCTGTCTGACTACGCTGCGCGGATCGAGATGAGCACACTCCGCCGGTGGTGGGCGGCGATCAAGGATGCACTGAACAAGCTGGGCCTACGCTTCAACGACGACGATGCTCGCTACCTCATGGCGCAGGCCCGCCGGTACGTGAAGAACGGCGACACCTCCTCGTTCTTCGATGCGCACGTGATGGCGCTGCAGAACCACGCTATGGCCAACGGCTCGGTACCAAACGGGACTGGCCGGTTCTCGCACGCCAACCAGTCCACAGACCTGTTCGGCGTACTCACAGCCGTGGAGAGCCCGGACTTCACTAGGCCGCGTACGTTTGATGACGCGCTCGACGGGCTGGATGGCGCACTGGGCGTGGCCAAGCGCCTGACTGGTGATGCCACCGACATCTTTGACGCAGTGAAGAAGTCCGTGTTCTCTCCCACCGTGTGGCGTGGCATCCGCAACGAGGGTTTCCAAGAGGGTATCCGGCTCCTCAAGAAGCGGTATGACATTGCTCGCCGGGAGATCGCAGAAGCTGAGCGAACCCGCAGCCGCGCCCTAAACCCCCAAATAGAAATCGGTGGCCTCAAGTTCGGGGCCGGTCTGGACGCCCAAGGGCGTGAGCGGGCTGGCTTCGCGATGAAGATAAACCGTATCGGGCACTCGTTCCGGTACAGACCGAAACGCAATCCCCCCAGCATATTCGTCTACAACCCGACGACCGACACATATCAGCTGCAATCGGACACGCTGACCAAGCTCAAGCAGTCCGGTCGGTATACACGGGAACAATTCGCAGAGGGTATTACTCTTCGCTACGAGACCACCGAGAACATGACGGAAGCAGAACGCACGCGCCTGCGCGCCGAGCGCGATGCGGAGCTGGCCAAGATACCGGAGGACAATAAGCCTGCACGCAAACGCGTGGAGCGTAAGTACGAAGCCCTTATAAACGACAACTCGTATACGGTTGTGCGGACGCGCAAGGTCAAGCATACGTTTACCGACAAGGAGTGGGAGGCGTTCAACCAAGAGCTGGATTCCATCGCCGCCATCACTGTCAGGTGGTTGCAGAGCCACCTGACGCGGTACAACCAAGAGACCACCAGCACGTACCGCAAGATTGCTTCGGTCATGAGCGCACCCATGACATCGGGCGACCGCAAGATGATCGACCGGTTCGTGCAGCGGTTCAATGAGATCATGGTGGAGAACGTCGAGTTTGACCAAAACGGTCAGCGCATCGCTTCGTCCATCGACGTTAGCCGCGCAGATGAGTTCGCACTGAAGATGAACGCGGCGCTGCTGGGCACGGGGACGGACCGCATCAACGCCCTGTTCACACCGGACAAGGACGGCAGGACGCTTATACCGGTGTCGGAGCGCGCCGAGATCACGGCTGCGATCAAGGATTTTAAGACGCGGTACAGCCCGCCGGAGGCTACACCCGGTCGCCCACGTGGGCCGGAGAGCTTTGTCGTGCAGGCCGAGGTGCGGTCGCTGGCAAACCAGCTGATGCTGCGCCAAGACGCAGAGACTCAGGCCGTCCAGACGCTGGAAACGGGCTACGTCCCCTTCGTCCGCAAGGGTAAGGTCCAAGTCCGAGTGGCTGCCATCGGAGCCAACGGGCGGGAGTACGCGATCTCTGACCGGTACCGTAAGACCCTGCCGTACTTCCTTGCTGAGACCAGTTCGGAGGCAAAAGGCATCGCGGACATGGTCAACGAACTGTTAAGACCGACCGCTGACGCAACGCACACACTCGAAGTATTTGACCCCGAGGCCAACAATGGCCTTGGCGGGAACGTCCTGATGAAAGTCCAGCTGGAGGCGAAGGTAGAGGCCGCGCTCACAGCACCGACAGCGGACCCTGAACTGAACCTCAATGAAAGCCTGCGCTTCATTCGCCGGTTCAATGTCAACCTCGACCCCGTCCGGTCGGAGCAGATCATCCGCGCCTTCGTTACGCAGAACGACCGTATGCTTACGCGGCAGTTCAAAGCGGAGTTCACTCCGGGTTCGGAGAACGATCTGACATCGGTGATCTCGCAGCACATCGAGTCCCGTGCCTCAACGATTGCCCGCAACGAAACTTCCGTGGAGCTGGGCAACCTGCTCGACCGCAGCCAAGAGAGTTCACGTCTCAAGTGGAGCGGGGACCCCGTAAAGTATAATCGTCTGAAGGCCGAGATGGAGCGGGTGCAGGCTGACCCAGCTGCAACCGAGGATGCGAAGGATTTGGCGCGGCGGCGGTTCGATGAATACCACAGCTGGTTCAAGACCAACGATTCGCAGGGTAATGCGAACAAGTATTACAGTGAATTCCGCCAAGCCGTGGACTTCCTCGACCAGCAGAAAGGAGTTCTGGAGACCGATCTGGCATCCAGCAAGACCGTCTCGGCCATCCAGATGTGGACATCCGTCAGCTTCCTCATGGCGTCCATCGCCAGCGGTGGCTTGAACCTCGTCGGCGTGCCGACCAACGTGCTCCCTGCGCTGGTATCCTACAACCCCAAGAACGGATTCGGCGGAGGCTTTGGCGAAAAGGGTGCCACTGAACTGTTCCGCTCCATCAAGATCGCAGGTATGGGTGGGAAGTTCGACACGTCCGAGTACTGGAGCGGACTGTCTAACGAAGAGCTTCAGCAGAAGGGGATCACCCGGGCAGCGGCGGACTTCATGGCCAAGGGCATCGACGGTGGGTTCCTCCAAGCCGCACAGACCAACGCGCTCATGGGCACGGGCCGGGGGCGGATGCGCAGTGGACTGATGAACAAGGGCATCATGACCCTCATGATCCCATTCAACTGGACGGAGCAAGCCTCGCGCCGCGCGTCTGCCTTGGCCGCGTTTAACCTTGAGTATGACAGGCAGATCGCTGCGGGAGTGGACCCCCAAGAGGCAGCCGAGACTGCTGAGCGTTTTGCCGAAAACCTCGTGGACTTCACGCTGGGGAACTACACGACGCTGGGACGCCCCACGCTGTTCCGTGGCGGGCCGCAGCAGTTCCTCTTTATGTTCAAGATGTTCGTGGTAAACAGCGCGGCGCTGCTGGGCAATTTGTCGTGGGGCGGCAAGGCCATCATGCTGGGCAGCCTGCTCCTGCTCAGTGGTCTGCGCGGTGTGCCCTTCGCGGAGGACATGGAAGACATTGTCGATACGCTGGCGCAGAAGCTGGGTATCCCGATGGGCAGTGTGCGGGCCGAGATGATTAAGCTGGGCGACCAGATATACCCCGGCTTCGGCAAGATACTGGTCTCCGGGGCGATCAGCGAGATTCTCGGCGGCACGGACTTCGGTGCGCGCACCTCGAACGGGAACATCCTCCCCGGCAGTTCCGTCTTCCTCGCCGGTAGTGATACGCTGCGCGAACTGGAAGAGATCGGTGGCCCCATGGTGTCGTTCGCCAAATACGGGGCGCTGACTATAGGGAATGCATTGGACTTCCTGCCCGGTGGTGCGCCCGGTGATGTGGAAACACTTCTTAGAGAGCAACCTATCTCGATCCTGCGAGCAATCGGTGATACAATCGCATACCAGCGCAGCGGGGCTATCGTTGACAAGCGCGGCTACGTTATCTCGGACGAGTTCGACGCAAGCACCGCACTCTGGCGTATAGCCGGGTTCTATCCGAAGGCGGCTTCGGATCGTTACTCGCTCATCCGTATGGATATACGGGCGGTCGAGTACCAGAAGGCACTCAAGCTGGCGTTCCGTGATAAGATCGTCAAGGCACAGTCGCGCGGCGACATGGAGACAGTCAGGGCGCTATACCGCGATGTTGACGACTGGAACCGGCGTGCCAGAGGCACCGGGCTAGAGATCAGGGGTATGCGTGACAGTGTGCAGCGCGCTCTGCGCAGCCAGCGTATGACTGCAACAGAGCGGTTCTCCGCTGCACAGGCCAGAGATGCCCGGAGGTTCCTGATGTCGGCGGGTCAGCCCTAAGTTTTCAGCTTGATGACATCCGCTGTTTGGCGGTTGTCTGCCTCCTGTTCGAGCCCTTCGAGGATCGACTGCAGCCGTGGGTGCTTCAAGTTAATACCAATAACATAGCACTGCGGAGGCGATAGCGGTGTGAACTTGCCCAGCGATGCCTTCTTCGTCGCCGGTGTGGCGTCGGCACCATCCATGATGATCTGGTTCATGAGGTCGCGGACATCGCCTCCCCGCTTGGCAAACCATTGCCGGAAGTGCGTGCGCTCCAGCAGTATCGTTCCTCCCGCCAGCTTGGTACTCCCACGGTTCCTGCGTCCGTCGATGCGTATGCGGATCGGGCCCTTGGGCAGCAGTTCGTAGACAGGTGCCGGGTCCTTGCCGGGGTCGTGGTGTACCAAGACGATGCTGTTCAGGTGCTCGTTCACGTACTCGCCCAGTAGGTCGAAGTTGTCGCGGAAGTTGTCCGCCACTGTCTCGCGCATGTTATCCAGCTGGCCGAGAACCCAGCGGGTCGAGTCCTCCTGCGAGAAGTCGATGATACCCCACTCATGTGCCAACCTGTTGCACATATCCACCATGACGCAGATGGTCTCCCAGTAACGCTCCACACCTTTGAAGGTCTTGCCGTAGGTCTTGGGGAACTCACCGAAGGCATGGGCCTGCATGGCCCGTATCCCTTGCTCACCTATGGTCATCGCGCGTTCGAGGAAGTCCCGGCCTGCATGACCATAGTTTTCCGTGAACAGCCGGTGGAGCTTACGGCCGGCGTCGGTGCCTTCGGCAAACAACGGCGACGGGTCCACCCGGAGCTCCAACAGGCGGGCCAGTTGGGCGTCGGTCTCATCGCCGCTGGAGATCAGCTTGCCAGAGATCGGCTTGTTAGTGGACAGGGTGGAGAATAGTGCCCACTCCTTCGGGGCTTTCTCTTCTGCGCTGCGGGTGAGGCGGGCCTTGTCGCGCCCTTGGCTGACCCAGTACAGGTAATCCCCAACGTCTTTGTCTGTCATCTGGGTGGCCTCGTCCACCGTCATGGGTAGGTTACCGTAGAGACCGAAGCGGCTGAACAGCGCGTTGGCAGTGAACTTGGACTGGAAGTGCAGCTTCTCGGGGTCGCCCCATAGGGACTGCTGCATCAGCTGGGCCAGCGACTTACCGCTCCCCGAGGGGCCGTAGAACGAAACCGTCGCGCCCTTCAGCCCGGTGAACTGCATGAGGATCGAGGCCAGCCCGATACCTATCGAGAACTGGTGTGGGTACAGCTTGGCCTTGCGCAGGATCGATGTGCCAGCCTTCCACGTAGCATAGCTGCCGTGGGACTTGTACATGTCGCTGCCCGCCCGACTCACATGAGCCGCCAGCCGGATAGTGTCTTTCTCGACAGTGCCGTCGTCCTTGCGCCGGTACAGGTCGTCCCCCAGAACAAAGAGCGTGTTGTCCTCTTTCCACCCCATGGTGGCGTAGTGGTTCGTGACGGTCCTGACCTTGCGTAACTCGTTCATGTAAGAGCGCAGCATGAGCTGGAAGTACTCCGTCTGTTTCCGCGTCTGCAGCACAATCCCTTGGTCTGCGATGACGCCCACGAACTCGCGGTAGGTACCATCGGCGAGATAGGCTTGGCGCAATGTTAGCACCTTCCACCCTACATGGGGACGATCCCACATGAATTGAGCCACTTCGTACCCGAGATGTTCGTCATACCCATAGCTGAGTGGGTAGATGTCGAACGGGGCTACCTCGATGTCGGTGTCATCGATGGTCGCCATGATACCCTTGGACGTCCGCTTGAACGGCTTGGGGATAGCGACCTCTGTAACGACGGCCTCGGGCGCCTCAGCGCTGGTGTCTACCTCCTTGTACCGCACACCCAGTCGCGCTGGGCTGCCGATCTGTCCGGCGAACGGGCAGCCCTTACAGCCAGCGGGGCGCTCGGACTCGAACTTGGCACATGTCGTCGGCCCTGTGGCTTGCTCGCGCCAGTGGTCCAGCTTCTTCAGCGTGGCGCTCTCGGAGTAGCCCGGGTGGTCTTCGCTCCACCGGCGGGCCGTGTCCTCGGGGTCTTCACAGAACGCAGCCACACCGATCAGGGCGTACCACAGGGGCTCGGAGACCTTGTCTTGGTTCTCGGTCGCCCACTGAACCTGCTGGCACTTCTCGGCCACGAGGCTGCCAATGGCAGGGGGCATGTCGCTGCGCGCTGCGAGGCTGTCCAGTAGCCCGTTGTTGCGCTTCTTGGTCGGCGTATCAGCCGGGTTGAAGTAGTAGGCCAGCGCCTTTCGCATGGCCGCCACGGTGGTGTCCCCGCCGTCGATCAACACCTCAACGCGTTTGGGGTTGGTGGGGTCCTTGAAGTTGTGGGTTCCCACAGGGCGCAGCACTGCTGATGCGTCGGCTGTCTTCGTCGGGTCGATGTCGAACTTCTGGCCTTCGGCTGCGGCCTTCATGGCCCGGGCCAGCGGGGTCCACTCGTCTCGGTCGAGATCGCGATCCAGTACCCAGTACGTGTGGAGCCCGTTGCCTGACCGGACGATCAGCGGTTTGGGTAGCTTCATCTCTGCGACGAACGCGCCGAGAGCCTTGAGCCCCTGCTTCCATGTGGCAAACGGTTTACCATCGCCGCAGTCCACGTCGATGGTGATGACCTTGGTCGCCAGCACGTTCACGTTGCGGCGGCTGCTACCGTCCTTGAAGCTGGAGATAGCGAAATACGCATCCTGCCCGCGTTGGTCCAACGCCTGCACTTCGCTCACCACCTCGGCCAGATCACCGAGAAATTTGTTCCGCTTACCGGAAAGGGTGAACCTGCAGTATGTCCCTTCGGTGGGCAGGACACGCCGGAGAAAGTCCAGCGTATCCATGTGTCACATCCTACCCATTGTGGGGGAGGGGGTCGCCCTCCCCCGTTCGGCCACACTACGCCTCGATACCTAAAATCTCAAGAAGTGTGTTCAGCCGTCTCTCGCTCGTCCAGTGCTGGGCCCCTTCGGGGGGCCAAGTACCATCTTTCAAAAGTGGAAGGATCTGGCGCAGGGTCTCTTTGACCTTCTTCTCATTGCTCTCCCGGATCGGTCCGCCCTCCACCCACCGGTAGTAGGTGACGCGGGACACCCCGAGCAACTTGCACATATCCTTGATGGTCAGTGCCATCCGCTCGCGAACGAGCTCCACCTTCTCGAAGTCGAGGGGTGGATTAGTCATCATCGTCATCCCCCACCAGCGAGGCGATCTCGTCGGCCAGCGACAGGACGTCGTCCGCCTCCGCGGCCGCCTTCGGTTCGGCCTTGGGCTTGGCAGCAGCCTTCGGCGCCTCGGCCTTGGCGGCACCGAACCCACGCTTGGGTTTCTCTTCGGCCACCGGCTCGGGCTCGGGCTCGGGCTCGGGCTCGGCTACCGGCTCGGGCTTAGGCTCGGCCTTCACCGCCGCCTTGCGCGGCTTGGTCTCCGTCGACGCCACCTCCGGCTGCCGTTCCCCGGTAATGTCCAGTACATTGTCAGCACCGAACAGCGGCTCGACCGCGGCATAGGCATCCTCGTCGAGGAAGCCGGCGAAGCCGAACTTGAGCTTGGGGTAAGACGCGTCAGTGTCGAACCCGATCTTGGTCTTGACGATCTCGGCCGGGATACCACGCATGGAGAGCTCTTTGTGATAGGCGTTGAGCCCCTTCAGCGCCGACGGCGTGACCTGCAGGAGATAGACCGGGCCATCGGGATCGTCAGCTGCCACAACGGCCAAGCGCTTCTGGTCCGTGCAGGCCTTCAGATCCTGCCCCTGCAGCCCCTTCTTGGAACCCCATGCGTTGTGGGGGCAGGTGGCGCAGACGTCGTTCTGCGGGCTCGTCGACTCGGGGTGAGGCTTGGTGCCGTCGAGCGAGTAGCAGTCGGGCGCAGTCGGCTCAGCGTCTTTGTCCCACGCCTTGGCGTAATAGGTCTTCGACAGCTTCGGGTTAGCGCCGACGATCACGACATCCAGCGAGGTGGTGTCCAGCACCGTCTCGGTGCCATCCTCGATGATGCGGAACCGGGCACCCTTGATCGAGATGCGCGGGAACGACGGGCCGGCCGAGATACCGGAGGCGATGCTCTGCGACAGCGCCGACGGCTGGCCGACCTTGGCGGCCAGATGAGCCGGGACTTGGATGTTGGTAGGAACGAGGTTGCTCATGGGAATCCTCCTTAACGAGCAGTGGGTTTGCGGATGTTGACGTCCAACTTGGTGCCGTACCGGATACCCGGCGGGACTTCCTTGTTGGCGTCGATGTAGCCGCGGACGGCTGTCTTGCTGACACGCTTCTCCAGCATGTCGTAGGCCTCCTCCTCGCGGATGAAACGCAGCACGGCGTCCCAGTCCTCGACGTTGGCGAAGTCGGTGGTGGTCAGGAACGCGGTGCCGTGCTCCGACTTGAACGAGGTCAGGCCATCGGCATCCATCTTCGCCTTGAGGAACGCCTCCAGCTTCGCCATGTCAGCCTTGATCTTGTCCACGCGCTCCTTGATCTCGGCCTCCACCGCGGTCTTCTCCTCCCGCAGCTTCATGTACTTCTTGATGACGGCATCGACTGTCACGGTCATACCGCACCTCCGTTCAGGTAGGCACGGACATCCTCAACACGCCACCGACGCGCCTTGGGTCCGATGGAAATAGGTTGAGGCAACCGGCCAGCTTTGACATCTCTCCAAATCGAGGCGCGGCTGCGCCCAGCCATAGCCATAACAATATGGACATCGACGAGCGCACTATCGGGGAGCGTATCGAAGCTCTCTAGCATAGCTTGTCTGGTGTCCGTCATGTAGCCGGGCCGCAGTGCCTTACCGTATTGGTCCTTAAAGATTGGTTTAGCCATCTGTCACTCCGTTGCTTGTTGAATGAGATCGAGTAGCAGGCCTTGCAGTTTCTGCTTGTTCGCCAGCCGGTGGTACATCTTGTATTCCAGATCGGTTGCCTCGATGTGGACCACGTTGCTGACGTGCCGCTTCCCGATACGCTCGACGCGCCCATTCGCCTGCACATACTGCTCGTTGCTGGTAATGGGCCCATACCACACCACGGTCGACGCCGCAGTGAGGGTCAGTCCGTGCGCCATGGTCGCCGGATGGGCGATCAGGACACGCGGGTCTTTGCTGTGCTGGAAGTCGTAGAAGATCTGGTCCCGCTTCTTGGCCGACACGGCGCCGTTGACGACACCCACGCTCCACCGCTTGGACAGTTCACGCTCCAGCATGTTCAGTGTCCCCGTCAGGGGGACGAACACGATCACCTTTTCTCCTGCTTCCTCAATAACTTCCTTCACTGCATTCACCCGTGGTGAGCAGTCGATCTCGAAGTCCTGCCCGTCGTCGGTGTAGGCCACGCCGCAGGCAATCTGTACGAGTTTTTGTACCTTCACCGCCTCGTTCACGGCGCTGATGCTGGTACCCTCAGCCTGCATCTCGATGACCAGTCGCTTCATCATGGTCGTGTAGTGCTTCTTCTGCTCGGGCGTCAGCTCCACCTTCCGGGTCTGGACGACGGTGTCGGGCAGGTCGAAGCACTCGTCCCGGGTATAGCGCACAGCCGGTTGGAGGATGTTCTTCACGATGTCCACGCTCTCCGGGCGGGGCACAAACCTCCACTGGCCGACCTTCATCATGACCTGCTCACGGAAGGCGGTGTAAGTGCGCGTTGCGTAGGGGCTCTCGACCAGCTGCGACAGGGTCCACGCATCGGTAGGGTCGTTGGGCGTCGGGGTCCCGGTCATCAACCACAGACGAGTATCAGGGTTCTGGGCCATCCACTTCTTGAAGTGCTTGTAGCGGCTGGTCGATGGGTTCCGCAGCACGGCCGCCTCGTCGACGATCACGAGGTCGAACATGCCCACCGCCTCGTCGGCGATGATGCTGAAGCCGTCGTGGTTGATGATGTAGAAGTCCGCCTCGGTGTTGAGCAGCTTCTTCCGCTTGGCCGCCGTGCCGTGGAGAACCACATGCTTGCGGTGGAAGAACTGCTTGAAGATGGCGTCACCCCACACCCGCTCCAGCGTGGACAGCGGAGACAGGATCAGAACCTTCTTCACCTTCCCGACACCCATGAGGTAGTCGGCAGCCCAGAGCGCGCTCTGCGTCTTGCCCGTCCCGATCTCGTTCAAAACCAAGCACTTGCGGTGCATAGTTAAGAACGCAGCCGTCATGCGCTGGTGTTCGTACGGGGTGAACTGCCCGGGCCAATCGTAGTAGTGCAAGATGGGTGACGGTGCAGCGATGCCGAGCGCGCGCAGCTTCTCGACGACGCGGACCTTATGCGGGACCACCACGAGTGGCTGCCCACTCAAAGAGATCTGCTTGGCGGTCGTCACGCTGTTCAGCACCCGCTCCGGGTTTTTCAGCTTGAGCGCCAGCGCCTTGGCGCTTGGAATTACGAGCACGGATATACTCCCTGACAGCTTCAATCGTCTCGTCGTCATAGGCGACAAAGCATTTGCCACCCGCTCTCTCGATGTCCCCCATGCACTTCGTCTGAAGGGCCGTGGGCTTCTTGGTCTTGTCGGCCTTGCACTCGATACCCACGAACTGTCCCGCCACGATGGCAACCCGGTCAGGAATGCCAGCTACACCGAACGGACCAGCCTGTGGGCTGTAGTACCAGACCCCCTCCGCCTTGAGCATCTTGTCGAGCCGCGCCTTCACACGGCCTTCCGGCGTGGTAGCCATGCCTACCTCCTCTCTGTATAGTATGTCAACTTTTATTTTGCGTATTCGCAAAAAGATTTACACGGGCACCAGTTGCACAGCCCGCTCGGCTTCGCCGGCCAGTTGTCGTGCTCCAGCGCCCCCTCGATCCGGGTGATCTTGGTGAGGATCTTCTCCCAGATCGGGGCCTCCTGCTCGCGCGTAAACGTCTCGCTGTCCATCTTCATCTCCTTGAGCCAGACGAAGGTGGTCTTGATGCGCTCGACCTGCGGGTAGTGCTTGAACACCTGCACCGCGAACATCTCCAGCTGGTCGAAGTCGGGGCGGCGCTTGCCGGTCTTCCAGTCGAACATGAAGGCGTTCGGTCCCTTGCGCACCAGCACGTCGATCTTGGACCGCAACCATGCGTCGGCATCCCACCAGCCCGTAGGCTCCAGAGACTGGTTGAGGGTCATCTCCTCCTCGACGGTGAGGTCGTCGGCACCCAGCGCCAGCTTCTCGATGCTGGCGACGATGGGCTCATAGCGCGCCGACTCCCGGTCCAGCTGCTCGTTGTCGCTGATCCGCAGCTCCAGCGACTTGTGGATGCGCTCACCGTAGGCGGTGACGGCGTTGCCGCTGTCCTTCACGGACTTCTCGATCCGCTGGTGGAAGTAGTTCTTCGGGCAGTTCTCGAACATCTTGATGGACGAGTACGAGTGAGCGAGCTTGGTAGTCATTTGGCCGATCCATAATTGGGACCCACGTCCGCCTCACAGGCGACGGGTAGGTCGGGCGCCCACTTGGGCGGGGTGGACATGACGTCCATCATGAACTGCTTGCAGGCGTCAGCCTGCTCCTCTGGCACCACGCACACGATCTCGTCGTGGACCTGAAGAGCGACGGGGTACCGCCGACCGATGCGTGCCATCTGCTCTGACACGACAATACGGGCGACAGCTTGGGTCAGGTTCTCGACCACCTTCCCGCCGTAGATTTTGGTCCACGTCAGCTCGGGCAGCTCGCCGCCCGCCACCCGGGCTTGGACGAACTTCCTGTAAACCCGTGCGTCGTTGATGTACTCGAACCCGTTCGCCGTACCCCGCAGCGCAGGGTACCGGATGCGCAGCCCGTTGGGCAGGATGATGCCCTCGGCATCGTAACCGATCAGGTCACACAGCTCACCGCTTGCCCCGGCCACCATGCCATTGAGCTCGTGGTTGCACCGGTTCCAGAAGGCTTGGATGCGGTGGTACTTGTTGCGATAGAGCCGGACGATCTTCTGCGCCTCGCCCTCATCGACTGTTACGGAGATGAACCCTGTCGCCAGCGAGTGCTGGAACTTCGGGGGGCCCATGCCATAGCCAAGCCCAAGGATACAGGTCTTGCCGACATGTCTCTCAACCTTGTCGGCCTTGGTGATCGGCCGTTGGTAGACGTCGGAGGCGAACTCGGAGTACACGTCCCGGCCCTCACGGAAGGACTGCACGAGGTCGTCCTGCCCAGCGAGGTAGGCCACCAGCCGGGCCTCGATCTGACTGGAGTCACAGGCCACGACCACATGCCCATCGGGGGCAGCCAGCGCCTTGCGCAGCGCACCCCCTCTCGGCAGGTTCTGGAGGTTGATCTTGTCCCCGCCGCTGAAGCGACCAGTATGCGCCCCGTAGTAGTTGAGCATGATGGGCAGCGGGCCGCGCTCGGCGATCTCCAGAAACCTGTCGGTGCGCGTCTCCTCGATGGTGCTCTTGGTCCCCAGCCGGGCCTCGACGATGGTCCGCACCGCCGCCTTGGGGTGCTCCAGCAGAGCCGTGAACGCCGTATCGTTCTTGGCGAAGGCGTAGGTCTGCTTGCCCGTGGTCGGGCTGGTCTTCATGGGCGGCTCCACACCGAAGGCCCGCAGCAGATCGGCGAACTTGGCGTTGGACATGAGGAACTTCTTGGCCTTTTCCTCCCCGCCCAGTTTCTCCAGCAGTTTCTGCTTGCGCTCGTGGATCGCTGCGAGGTGGGCGTCCAGCACTACCGGGTCGAGCTCGAACTTCGGCTCGGTGTACATGCGGATGGTCTGGTCAATCACCAACAGCTCCTCCTTTGGGAACTGCCGCACCATCTTCCTGAACAGCCGGTAGGTCAGGTTCACGTCCTGCACGCAGTACTCAGCGAAGGCGCTCATCTGCTCAGGCGTGAAGTCCCGGCGCCGCAGGCCTTGCGTGCGCATCACCTCGTCGCCCTTATCGCCAAGCTCGTAGTAGGTGGCCAGCGCCTTGAGGCTGCCGCCCACGGTCATGGAGTGCAGAGGTCGAGCCATGCTCAGCGTATCGAGCCACAGCTTGGGCTTGATGCCGTACTTCCACGACAGGATCGCCCCGTCGAAGGCTGTGTTGTGGCAGAGGATCGCCCTGTTGCGGTAGTCCAGCGCATGGAGGAAGCCGCCCGGGTCAGCCCCGGAGTACCAGTCAACCTCTTGGTCGTTGAGCTTAACGGACACACCGATCACCTCGAAGCGGGGGTCACGGATGTATGCCTCCGTGGTCATCTTCGAGAGGCTGAAGTCCTTGTCCCAGTAGGTCTCGAAGTCGATGGTGACGATGTCCATTACTCGGTCAGCCTCTGCATGGTACGGTATGCAAGGAACCGATCACGCAGTTCCGAGTCGTCGGAAAGAAACCGGATGAAGTCTACGAAGGTCTGTGTATCCATGCCGCCAAGGCTGGCGAGGTACTCGACAGTGTGCTGCCTCTGCTGCTCGACCAGTCCCGCGCTAAGCTGAGCCTGTATGGCCGTCGTCATACTGGCGTCATCGTAGTAGCCGTCTACCGTTACCGTTTTGGCGAACCCCGCCGCCTTGTGTGGGCTACTCATTCTCCAGCTCCTTGTTTATGCGCCACAACAGCCCGATCACCGCGCTCTTGGTCATGCCGTACTTCTCGCCGATCTGTTTATGCGTCCACCCGCGGTCTCGCAGGTGGAGCATGTCGAGTACTTGTTCGTCCGCCTCGCGGCTGGCGTGGTACGGGCCCCTCACGGGGCCAGCTCTTTGACATACACACCGGCCTCACCGAACTGCGTGAAGGCGAGGTGCAGGTCATCCTTCCAGCGGCGGATGAAGGCTTCGTCCGGCCGCGGCCAGAGCACACGCTTGATACCCGACTGGATCACCAGCGCTGCGCACTGAGAGCAACAAGGGTGCGTCGTGACCAGCGTGCAGCCGTCGAGCGGTGCCGTGGCGAACATGATGGCGTTCTTCTCGGCGTGTAGGGTCAGCTTGTACTTGGTGTCCCTGTCGTGCAACCGGGT
>Ga0208161_1000106_pt1 | contig 41863 bp, 53 predicted proteins | sample CB_VirMetaG_3_FD_184538 | JGI IMG/M metagenome (GOLD analysis project Ga0208161, IMG submission 184538) | Freshwater to marine saline gradient viral communities from Chesapeake Bay - CB_1508_1S Viral MetaG (SPAdes) (version 4) | ecosystem: Environmental > Aquatic > Marine > Coastal | place: USA... | reverse complement strand
GATTTAATGCTAGATATTTTGTCCAACCTAAACTTGTATTACCAACAATCCAGTTTTCAGCAGAATCTCTATTTTTAAGTATTATCATTTGAGGTGCAGAAGTTAAACCATGTCCAACTGTAGCATTAGCACCTGTACCTGTCCAAGACACAATACTAAATCCACTTGTTGTATTAGCTGAAACAGTAGAAGTAATTGAACCTTGAGTGTTGGACACACCTGTTCCACCAGCTTTAAAATTCCATGAAGCAAATGTTTGACCAGATGCGTTTGTTGCAACATTTGCACCAAGTGTGAAACCATCAGCATCAAAACTATCAAGAGAACCAAAGTTCCCATCTTCAGCATTAGTAAGGTTTGGAAATAATCGTTGCGGAACACTTGAGATTACACGGACGGCATCAAATAAGTGATGATTATCAACACCACTTCTGCGTTTAGTCCAAACCATATCAGGTTGAAAACCAACTCCTGTTATTGCATTTGTAGAGCCATTACCTGTATAAAGTTTAGTATTAAAATATGTATTCGGCTTATTTATCTGTGCCATTAGCTGTACTCCTGTGCGTTAATTGATTTAGTACAAAGTGCTTTGTAACCTGTTGGAACTGTGTATTCAAAGATACCAATTCCATCATCAGGATTTTGTGCTGAAGCTACTGGAGTTGTTCCGAAATATCCATTGCCGAAGTTTGCTGAAATAGTATTTGTATTTGTAACACTTAGACAACCAGTATTAAAGAAATAAGCTCCCTCAACTACACTTGCAACACTTGTTAAAGAAACTCCACCCGTTCCACTAGCACCACTTGTTGGGATACCACTATTTTGAAATACACCATTTTTAGAAAAATAAATATAATTATTGTCTAAATCTACTGCTACACCTATAATATCATTAACAGCAAAACTATCTCCCCAAGAAGAAGTAGTTACACCATCATCATACAATGTTCCACCTGCTGTATAAGAAACTCCATTACTTGCACTTTGACCACCAAAATTATTATCTATACATAATTCAGATGGTTCTCCTGTTATTCCTATACTAGCATTTTCACTAGATGTTGCTGTAAGTTTAAATTCTGCATACCATTTTCCTTGAGTAATTCCCAAAGTAGAAATTAAACCAACTCTTGATGCACTTGCTATAGCAACAGTATTATTACCATCAGAGAAAGTTGGTAGATTTGAGGTTGGTACATTCAAAGTATTTCCTGTTGTAAAAACATTACTAGGTGTATCTATTGTTTGTGTCATTGTACCATTCACAGTAAAATTATTTGCATTACCTGAACTATCTGTTCCCATAGAACCTGAATTTTCAAACTTTAAGAAGAAACCATTAGTACCATAAGTAACACTAGGTGCAGTTTTAGGTTTCCAGATTCCTGTTGTTGCATCTGTTTCGCCAAAAGCTGATGCGTCATAAGCTGTGCCGTCTATGAAGTGGAAATGAGCCATATTTCCATTAAAATAATCAGTTGCAGAATTTACTCTACGACCAATTATATGACTATTGTTTAAAGTAATTTTAGTATCTAAATTTAAAGATGGATAACTTGCAGTATCTAATGAAGTTTCTAACTGACCATTTGTATAAATTTTAATTCTATTACTTGCTGTTGCTTGTGTAGTGTCCATAGCTACTACAACATGATACCAAGCAGAAGTATCTCTAAATTTTCTTGATGTATAAACATCATAACTTGATGTTGCATAATCTGGTGTTTCTGTAACTCTGAATCTGTCATCACTTAAAAAATCTATAAGACCAAAACCATCAGTATTTGTTCCTGTTCCACTACCAAATAAATTTTGAGTAGAACCTAATGATGCTCTTTTAAACCATAAAGATACAGTAAATATTTTTCTACTAGTTGGTGTACTAAAAGTTCGTTGTAAATATGTACTAGCCATTGTTATTGCTCCTAATTAAATTGTCCTGCATTGTTAATTCCTACTGTTACAGTAATAGAAAAAGCTCTATCTGCGGTTTGACTTTCAGCATCGGTTGCTCTTACTGTGAAAGCGTAAACTGTTTCTTGTGTATCACTTCCGCTTTCTGTTCCTGTGATTGCACCTGTGGAACTATTTAAAGATAATCCAGTTGGTAAAGCACCAGAAACAACTGAATAAGTCACCGCACTATCGGAAGAAGCTGAAAGTGTTGTTGAGAAACTGTTGCCTTGTGCAACTGAACCTAAACTTCCTGAAGCTGTACTCCAAGTAGGAGCATCAGAAACAGTAAGCAAAGCTGTTGAACTTCTAACTGCAAGTCCATCAGGATTTTCTACTCTAATAAAATATGTTCCATCATCAGGTATCGTTGCATTAACAGTTAATTGTGTTGATGAATTTCTAGTTACTGTGTTTGGAAAATAAACTTTTCCTGAAGTAGATATAATTTCTACTAATGGTGTGATGACATAATTCGTTCCTGTAATAACAATGTTACTAGCACTATTAGTTATTGTGCTAGGCGATATAGAAGTAATTGTTGGATAAGTAACTGTTTGAATAGTTGTTGAACCACCTAAAGCAACTGTGCTTCCGTTAATGGTAATACTTTCATTCGCAAGTTTAGAATTAGTAATTGAGTTATCAGCTATTCTAGCTATGTTTAAAGTTCCAGAAGTAATGTTGGAAGCATCAATAGCTGCAACATTAAAAGTTCCATAAGCAACTACATCAACTACATCACCATTTGCTAAAGCTGAAGCAAATACAACTGATGTACCAGAAGTAATTGTAATATCTGCACTAGACATACGAACACCATTGACATAAACATCAGCAAACCCAGAATCATAAGCAAGTGTGTTTCCATTATCATCTGAACCACTAACTGAACTTGGTGTGCCTGAAATCGTATAAGTAAATCTAGCTGAAGTACCATTAACAGTAGAACCTGCGGCTGACCAACCACTAGCTTTATAAACTTTTAATTCATTAGCAGTTGTATCAAAATATAAATCTCCAACATCTAAAGAAGTAGTAGGAGCAGAAGCTGCAATACGATAAGTGTTAGCAAAACTATTTACATCAGCTATGTTAGTTGCGACTGTATTAACACTAGCAATAGAACCACCAACGCTATTTACATTAGCAATTGAACCTGCAACTGTACCAATATTATTTGAACCAGATAAGTCTGCCGCAACTGTTCCAATATCTGTTGCATCACCTGCTACCGCAGTGACATCAGCAGATATGCCCGCAACTGTTGTTACGTTAGCTGATATACCTGCAACTGTTGTAATATTTGCATTATTGGCTGCAACTGTATTGATATTTGCATTATTAGTTGCGACTGTATTTATATTTGAACTATTAGCATTAACAGCATTAATATTTGTTGAATTAGAATTTACTGCTGATACTGCTGCTGATATTCCTGCAACAGAAGTTACATCTGCATTTATACCTGCAACTGTATTGATGTTAGCTGAATTAGCATTAACTGCGTTTATGTTTGTGCTATTTGAGTTAACATTAGTAACTGCTGTAGAAATACCTGCAACACCAGTAACATCACTTGAGATACCTGCTACAGTTGTAACATTACCAGAAATTCCTGCTACAGTGTTTACATCAGCTATGTTAGTTCCAACTGTATCTACATTAGTAATACTATTAGCAACAACTTCTATTTCTGATGTTGCTTCATTTAAATCATTTGCAACTGTTTCTACTTCTGAAACTGCTTCTGCTAAATCATCTGCTACTGCTATAACTTTTGCAATGTCTGTTGCAACAGTGTTTACTGAAGCTATGTTTGTAGCAACTGTAGTTATGTTAGCATCATTAGTTGCGACTGTAGTTACGTTACCAGATATACCAGCAACAGTAGTCACATTAGCTGCAATACCAGCTACTGTGTTAATGTTAGGTAAATTGGTAGATATAAATGCTTTGTTAACAGCATCTGTATCAGCTGTTGGAGCTGCAACATTTTTTAATCTTTTACTTTGTACATCCCATTGGAAATCTGCTCCATCCAATGTAATAACGTCACCAGCTTTATCAATGGCCTCTTGAGCCATGTAAAATGCTTGGTCAGAATCTGTATCTAAATCATTCTCAGTTAATACTGAACCAGAGACATAATCAACTAATTTAGTTGTTTGACTTGTAGTACGTCTTATCTCAATTGCTGAAGATGCCGCAGGAGCTGTAGTAAACGTAAGTGTTGTTCCAGCACCATCTAAAGTATATGCTGTTACAACTACACCGTTAACTGTAGCTGACAAATCGTCAACACTACGGTAACTAAAAGGAATAGCGTATGCTGTAGTAGTACCGTTTCCAGTATATCTTACAAATGAATTAGCCATTATATCCTATATTTATGTTTATCTCTTCTAAAAGGGGTACTTTATCTATTTACCGTATTCTTCTAGTTTTTGAAGGGTATTTTCTTGTTGTATATAAACATTTCTAGTTTCTTTTGCTTGTCTATAAGCTTCTCTTGAAGCAAAATTACTTTTATTTACTTCTTCAGTAATTTGAGGAAATTCTTTAACCATTTCCCAATAAGCGACATTTTCAACAGCATATACTCTTTGTAATATAAATTGTTGTTGTTTGTCCTTACCATTGACTAAACCAGAAGGCTCTAAATATAAACTACTTTTTTTATCAGATATAATTTTTTCAATATATTCTTGTAGATTATAAGTGCCATTTTTACTTACTAAACCTCTATCAGTTAATTTTAATTCAGATTTAATTTCAAGCCATCTGTCATATGCTGTTTGTCCATTTGCATTTCTAATAGCTCTTAAATCTAAGTCAGGAGCGTATTTATCCATAGAAGAAGGTGGTCTATAAGTTATTTTTCTATCAATAAAGAAATTTGCTGTTTCATTTTTTTTCCATTCAGTCATTGCAAAAGGAGAAGACCATAAACCAGTTTCACCACCTAATCCAAAAAGCCATCCATTTTTACGTTGAATTTTTTGACCTAATATATTTCTTTTTGGCATTGGTTTTTCCATTGGATTATCAGCAAAATAAGTTGACATTCTATCTGATAATGACCATAAATCTTTTTCCCATTCATCAGAAACTCTATCTACGTATCTAACACCACCTGATAATGGTAGTAATTTCATAGCAGCTCTTGACAATGTAGCTTCTATTTTTTGTTCTGGTTTTCTAGCCATTAAATCGCCACCATTTTGAAATGATGCAATTGTATCGACAATATTTTTAGTATAAAATTTAGAAGTTAAATTTCTTGTTAAAGATAAAGCAAGACCAACAGCTAGTTCAGTTGCCATAGATTCTAATTTTGGTGGAAGGTCTTCATTAAAATTTAATACTTTATCTAATGTTTCTTTTATATCAGCTATAATAAAAAATGGTGTAAATAATGGGTCAAGTCTATTTAAAGAAATGTATCTACCATCATCAGTAACATAAGAATAAGGTTGCCATCCAGTTAATTCTTGTTTTTGTTGATTTTCTCTCCAATCTTTAGAGCCACCGCCTGTAAATTTACCAGCCATAACAGCACCTACAGCTGTACTCATAATTAAATAACCAGCTTGTATTCTTGCATTAGCTTCAGCTGCTGCTTCAGGATTTACATATTTAACATTACCAAATAAATTTCTAACACCTCTTGTAATTTGTTTAACTTTTGTATTTGCAGCTTCTCCACCTTCCTCAGCTAACATGTGTCTCATTTGAAATTGATATCTACCAAGTAAAGGAAGATGTTGAAAATTCCACCTTAACAAATTAGAAGGTGTATTTATAAAATGTAAACCAAATGCTCTTGTCCATTTCCAATTAGGTTGTTGTGTTGCTTTTAAAATATCACCAGTAATACCGCCTTCTTCTATATTTGTAACAGGATTTGTAGAATAAGCAGATTGTGTGTAAGATATTTCTCTTGAATATTGTAATGGTGAATTAAGTTGTTCTCCTACAGTTGTCCCAATAGCATTAGCAACACCTTTTTCATTAACATATCTTTTTTCAATTTCTTTAAATTTTGCTTTATAATCTTGTGAAAATGCTTTTCCTTTTAAAAATATACCATAATCAGGGTTTTGTCTCATTATTTCAGTATTAATAATAGAAGCTAATCTAGCTTTAAATGTCATTGTTTTAAGAAATTCATCACCAGCTGAAAGTATTCTCATTGGAATAGTTGTGACTAATCCAACTGCTTCAAAAGGAGCTTGAGCAACTTTTCCAACAGCACTTCCTATAGCATCATTTGAAATTCTTGCAGACACATCCGCTAATGGTTCTGTTAATAATTTAGCAGTTTCACTAATCCATCTTTGTAATTGTCCTTGTCTGATGTTACTATCAAATTTCATTTGTCCACTATCTAAAGTAGCTCTTCCTTTTATAAATGTTTTACCAGCTGCTTTCAAAGCATGACCCATGTAAACATATTGATATACATAAGTTTGAAAAGCTTCTCTAGCAATTTCAATTGCTCTTTGTTTATCAGCTCTTGCCATATTAGCAGCTCTCAATAACATAACAAATGGTTTCCACTGAGTTTGAACAAGTCCTGAAATCATGTTTAATATGTGTGTATCAGGGGAAGACAATAAATTATTATTTACATATTCTGCTGCTAAATCCCATTTATTTGCTTTTCTAGCATTTTGTAAAGCTAATATAACTTGTTCGTTATCATCTAATTTACTAAGAGCTTCATAAAATTTTGCTTTGTCTCCTTCTTTTAATTGTTTCATTTTAGGGTCTTCAGGATTAACAATTAATTCTGCTGCTCTTTTCATATCTTTTACAATGTTACCAGCAAAAGTTCCTCTAGCAGCGTATGTAGATAAATTAGATTGATTTGTAAGTGTTTCGTCAAGAGCTTCAATCATATCATCTATTTGTGCTTCAAGCTCTTTACGTCTTTTAGAAGTTAAATCTATTCTTGAATATTCATTTGTTAATGCTACAATTTCAGCTGCATCTCTTGCAAGTAAATCTCCATTAGCAACTATATAAGCTGCTTGTTTTTGTAATTTAGGGTCTTTAACCATTTTCTTAACTTCTCTACGTAATTGCTCTGGGTTGTCACCTAAAATAATTGCATCATCAATAATTTGCTCTTGTGTTGTAGGGTCAGCACTTGCTACTTTTTCTCTAACAGCTTCTGCTCTTTGTTTTAATAAAAGTGTGTATGCACCTTTTTTGTAGCGTGTTATATTAATAGGGAGAGTTGGCGGTTTATCCGCACTTGTAATTGGAGTTACTTTTAAATTTAAAAATCTGTTTTTAAAAGTGTCTGTAGTAACAGCAGGGTCTGTTTCATCTGCTGCTTTTGCTGGTAAGTTTTTAAATAATTGTGATTCTGTTTTTGGAATAGTTAAAGCTTCGTATAATTGCCTACCTGTAATTGTACTTTTCCCATATTCTTGTACATCAAGTAATTGTTTTACTGTTTGATTTTTAAGGTTTCTAGTTGTTAATGAAAATGAACCAGCAGAAAAAACACCACCAAATACGGTGCCAAAACCAAATCCAGCAGCTGTACTTAAAGCTGTTTGTTTTAAATCTAATTCATCTTGTACACCTGATTGAATAGCTGTATTTTGTAATATAGTATCTTGAACACCATTAGTAATAGCACCAAAATAACCTTCATATAAAGCACCTTTAGCAACTGCTTGTCCAAGGGATGCTTTGGTAGATTGACGTGCCATTTCTTCAATAGCTGCTTTGTTAATTTCATTGGCCATTTTGCCTTTTAACAATTCTTTAAGACCCATTTTATAACTTTGTTTAGCAACTTGACCACCAACTCCAACTCCTATTAAATTTGCAGGGTCAGATAACATAGCTCCACCGTTGTCAATAAGCCACCCACCAAAACTTCTATTTGGGTCATTCCAAAAAGAAGGCAACGCTTCATAAGTTTGTTGAATATATGCAAACTCTTTTAAACGTTTTTCATCCTTTTCTCCATATACATTTGCTAAATCCATTCCCATAGAAACAGTATTGTTGTTTCTCCAAGACCTGTCTTCATAAAAATATTCTAACAAATCAGCTGGTGACATTGATTGAAATTTATCATCAGCATTTCTATAACTATAATAACTTTTTAAAGTATTGTAAAAATTTTCAGTTTGTATTTCTTCTAACGCTGCTTGAGCTGATTGTGCTTTTTGTAAATTATCTGTATTACCGACACCATATATTTCAGGATTATCGGATAAAAATTCTGCCATTATTTATTACCTGTTTTAACTAGAGCTTTAATAGCTTTATCAACATCTTCTATTTTCATGGTGAAAGTGTTAGAGATGTTTTTTAATAATTGATTGTAGTCAACTTGTTCCATTACTTTAATCATTTCAGGAGTTAATTGCATATCCCCTAAAGTTGTTTTTAAATAATTAGTTATATATGGAATTTGCTGTTCATTAATAAATCGTTTTTTATCAGTTTCATTAAGACTAAACCAAGATGTGTCTGCACCAAACATTGATAAATCAGGTTGTGGCATTTTTGCAATTCCTTTATCAACTTCTAATTGTTTATTTAGAGTTTGAAGAACTTGTCCAACACCTGTTTCTTGATAACGTTTTTGTTTTTGACTTTCTTTAAGTTGTTTATTTTTTAACTCTTCTTCATATTGAGTTACTGATTTCATAGTAGGATTTAAATTTTCTGGTGTAAATCTATCTCTAACAATATCACCTAAATCTTTTAAGAATTTATTCTTTTCAATTGTTGATGGACTTCTACCACCATTTTCAGCTTTATAATTAGTTTCATAATCCATAATTTCTTTACGCATATAATAAGTTGCGTTACGAACTGCTTCATAAGAATTTGGTTTTTCTTGACCAACTATACCAACATTAAAATTACCTTTAATAACACCTACAATAGAAGTTATTCCAGATGTATAATTATAATCAGTTGCATAAACTGGTTTGGTACCATTATTTTTATCTGTGTCATAAGTGCTGTAATATGTTAATGCTTTTGCCCATTCTGTTTTAGGCACATTATTAGCTATTAATGATTTAAACACTTCTGCTTGGCTTTCATATTTACCATCAAATATGTCGCTTACTATGTTATTAAACACTTGTGGGTCAGTGTTTACATATCTATTGTTGTCCATCATTCTGTCAAAAGAATCTAAAACAGCTGGATTTATTTTAGCTAATTTTTCTCTTAATTCTAAATTTTCAGCATGTGTTCTAATTCTTTCTACACCATTTTCATCTTTTACTTTACCTGTAACAGCATCTATAAAAATGTCTTTTGTTTCTTGTTTTTCTTTATAATCAGCATTAAGACGTTCTTGGTTTGCTAATGTAACTCTTTTTGTATTTAATTTTTGGACTAAATCATAAACATCTTTTCTTTTTGTATCAGCAAGGGAACCTCTTTGTGTACCATCTGTTCCAATTCCTCTATTATAAGTTAAAAAACTTAAAGCTTTATCAATTTGTTCAGGACTGGTTGCAGAACTATAAATATTTTCTACTTGTCTTAACATACCTTGAATACCTTCTTCATTAGAAGCATAAGTACCATTTGGTAATTTACTTTTTGTATAAGAATCTACGGCACCCCAAGCTTCTGCTGCATTTTCAGCAACTGAAATTGTCTTTGCAATTCCCAATACTTTTTGTTCTCCAGCATATTTGTTTCTTTTTTCAGCATCTTGAATAGCATCTTTAGCTTTGTATTGATTAAATACAGCTGCAAATCCAAGTGCATAAGAACCGTCTTTATCTTTAAAATCAGGTAAATATTGTTTATAAAAAGCTGGTAAATTAGTTTGTGTAAAATCATAAGAAGATTTATTTTTTTCAATTTCAGCCATTGTATCAACAGCTTGTTGTCTTCCTAAATGATACGATACAGTTTTTTCTGTAAAGGCTCCTTCTAATTCTGGATGCTTACCTTCTAATATTTCTTGTTGTACAGTTTTAGAATCTTTAGTTGCAAGTAAAGAATTTATTTTATTTTTAGCATCTTCTTTTTTGGTATCTACATATGTTCCATATATTTTACCTAATGCAGGGTTAATTTCTTTTTGTAATATATTTACTAAATCTGTTATATCACTTTTATTTGAAGATGCTACTTGACCAGCAAAACTTGCTCCCATGTATTGATTTGTTACTCTTGATTTATATGCCATAATTTATTTTTTTGCTGCCTTTGCTTTTTCGTTATCTTGATAACCACTAGCAGCTTGTGTTGCTACTTTTAAGAATAAACCTGTTCTGCTCGGCATCATTACTGGTGCAATGCTATTATATCTTCTTTGTTGAGCTGCGTAAGCTTCTGTAGTTTTATCATATAATTTTGTTATATCTGTTTCATAATCTCTTGTTGCATCTAAAAAATCCATGTCCTGTGTTCCTGCAATATCTTGTATTATTTTATCTGGGTTACCAGCATTTAAATTTAAAGCTTGTGCTGTTTTTTTATTTGCATCTTGGTTATTTTTAAATTGTTCTGCTTTTAATTCTCTTGCTGCTGAAACAGCTTCTGAATCTATTTTTGATAAATCATATAAATAAGCTTGGTCAGAATTTCTTCTTGTTTGTTCATTAGCTCTTTCTTGAGCTGCTGCTACGGCTTTTTTACTGTTGTACTCCTGTATTGATGAGACTATATTTAGTCCCGCCATAGCTAATTCTACGCTACACATTATTTATTTACTTCTTTCATCATTAATAAAAAAGGAATTTTTTCAAATCCATAATCTCCTATTTCAGTTTTTGGTTCAAATTTTAAATATTGGAGCCATTTAAGTGACTTCCAATTTCTTTTATCTACAAAATTATATAAATATTTATATCCTTCTCCCATTTCATTTATCCAATGGGGACATTCTTTAATAAATTGTTTGGTATGTTTAAACAAATCTTCACTAGACAACATCCAAGCAACTCCGTAATCAGGCTCAGCACAAGGTGATGAACCAAACATTCCTATTACTTTGCCATCTTTAATAATAGAAAATATCTTACTGCCATTAATTGTAAATGGTTTAACTAAAGCTTCTAAAGGTGATTGATTATCAGAAGCTCTTATTTCTTCTCTATCAGTTTTTCTAATCTTAGGTGCTAAATCTAAAGCATCTTGTAACACTGCTTTACGCACACTAGCTTCACTCATAATTAAATCCTTGTTGAACGATTATGATAATAACCTTCTACTTCTGCACTTGCAATATACATTGGTAAATGAGAATCGCTTTTAATATCAAATGTAAAATCAGTATTTCTAGCAGATACAGGTACTCTTAAAGTTCCTGAATTGATTGCTGGCACGCCAACTTTACTTGTCGCAGTCCCAATAATATAACCATTCATAATTGAACTACTAACGTTTCTTCCTTTAGGTGTTACATCAACTTCAAAATACCCTGAGTTTTCATAATTAAGAGTTATGTTTCTAATTTGATATCTACCAGAAGTAATTGCAACTAACCCTCTACCAGAAGTTTCTCTAACATATTGTTGTGACATTCTATATTGAGATGCAAAAGGAACGCCTATGTAAACACTGGTATGATTACCTTCTAATGTATAATTAGAACCTGTTGTATTTGTCAGTGAATAATTGTTACCATTAGTAGCATCAACTGCTATTAAACCTGTTCTAACTCCATAAGGAGAAGTAACTGTTGTTAAATTAGTTCCAGCATTATATGTGCCTGTTACTAATTTTTTTAAATCTAAATAAACAGAAAATCCAATTGTAGTATCTTTTAAATTTCTTAAATCAATTTTAAATAATTTAAGGTCTGTATTTTCATTTGCTAATACATAAACAAAACTATCAGTTGACATGGCTCCTAATATTTTTAAACCAGTAAATGACCATTTAGACCAAGCTGTTTGAACTTTTTCACCTCTATCAAAAAAGTATTTATAAATATACATTGCGTTTGCATTAACAGATGTAACAGCACTCCCTGAAACATATGGTGCAACTTGTGCATCTGCGGTATCAGCAGCTAATGCTATTAATGTATCTTCTGTTGTATTACTAATTAATTGATAAACATTAGTAGGTAATAAATCTTGTACTGAAACTGTAATATCTAAACCATCATTTGTTAATGTATTATCATCAGCAAAATATTCTCTAATTGCTGTGTTGTTATTTCTTGATTGTGCAAAATATGCAAACTTACCAGCAGACACAGGCCTTACATTATCATCGTGTTCAAAACTTGATACTTCATTAAGTATTGCTGTGGTAGGTGTAATTGCATCACTACCTGTTGCTCCTAATTTATATTGAGCTGTATCAGAAAATAATAATAAAGATTCATTAAAGGACACTGAATTTTTTAATGTGTTAACTTGTGTTCCTGAAGCTGCAATATCAATAGGGTCTGTATCTAAAGTCTGTGTAACTGTTGTTGAAAACAAATTAAAGAAGTCAGCATTTTCAGTAAAGATTAAATTTTCTCCAGATAAAAAACCTAATCTATTTTTGTAAAATGTTAAATTATTAATTTTTCTATTAACAAAAGAAGGGTCAGCATTTGAATCACTGTCACCACATTTTCTATCTGTCCAATCTAATTCTTTAAAAGTAAATGTACCATCATTATTATTAATCAATGCATGTGGCATTGTTGAATTATTTAAACCTAAACTTGTTGCTGGTGCAATTGTTTCTTCCCAAACACCATCTGTTTTAAATTCAACCCAATAATCACTTATAACATCACCTTCAGCACCGATAACTTTTATTTTACTGCCAGATAAACCATGATAAGGTAATTTTGTAAAATCTGATATTTCATCTCTAATAGAATAAAAAGTGGAATTACCTGCTCCATCTCCAGTTTCTATTGTATATAATGGGTCATTATCTTTAGGTTCACCATAGATAACAGAGTTCATTAATTGAAAATCAAAATAAGTTGTAAACCCTGAATATGTATTTATACCATCTGTAGTAGATAAAACAGCGTTTGTATCTGTTCTAACTATTTTAATTTCAGCAGAAGATGCAGCATCCCAATATTGACTTGCAGTACCATTAAATATAATATCTGCAACGTGTTTGGTATCTCTAAAAGTTGTATCATGGTTTGCATCAGAACCATCAGGCATTTGCAATCTAATTTCTAAACCATATCCCAATGCTGCCTGCATATCTGGGTGTGTTAATTTAATAGTGTATTCATTGCCATAATTAGTAGCAACACAATTGACATAAAATTCTTCATTTCTTGCAGCACTTGTATTTGTATCTGCTAACACTGTTATAGATTTATTAACTATAAAAGAATAATCTGCAATATTAACTAATTTAAAATCTTTTCTAGGATTTGTAGAAGTTAAATAACTTGCTCCACTTGCAATAGTAACTGTTTTTGAATTACCTTGTAAATCCCAAACTTTAACACCACCATTATAAAATGTTACAATGTATTGATTATTTTCATCTCTTTGAATAGACCAAAATTTAGTTGTGTTAGGAAACACATTTGTAGCATCTAATGTAGAAATGTAATCTAATGAAGGTCTTTTTGACAAACCATCTACAATATTGTTTTGTAAATTAAGTTGTAATTCACCTTGATTTATTCCTCTTTGTGTAGGTGTTTGTTGAGAGATACCATTCAGAAAATTAGGAATACTCTGAGATACTACTCTACCCATTAATAAGTCCTTCTAGTTGGTCTGTTTATAATTGAGTATGTATTGTAATCACCTTCTAAAATATTAACATCTGCTTCTTGACTATCAGCTTGATGAAATGACATTAAAGCTTCTTGTTCATCATTTGCAATTAATTCAACAATACTTTTATCACCTAAAAATCTTGACGCAAATCTTCTTGCTGCTTTTAATGTAATGTATTGTCTAGCATATTCTGGAAGTTGTTCAAATTGTTGTACTAAAACTAAATCAACAGAGGCAGGAGCACTTGTAAAAACATCTGTGTGTCTTTCTAAATCGTATAAATAACCATTTCTAAGTGTGTAATTTAAATGTCTATAATCTTTACTTGCATCAGCTTTAACGCAGTTAGATGGTAATGGTATTCTATTGTCTTGGTCAAGAGCTAATGAAGTCCATTTTTCATGTGTATTAAAATGCCATCCAATACTTTGGACAGACATTGAAGTTTCATCTAAAATATTTTTTGCTGTAGATACATCAACAGTTGTTGTCCCTGTAATAGAGTTAACAGGTGCTTCTCCAATAACAGACAACATAATGTTTATCGCTTGTAACTCAGTTGTAGGTATAATTTGTGTGCTCATAATCTCCTATAAATATATTTTAGATAAAACTAGGGGACAGATAATCCATCCCCTAGACTTGTTAATTAAGATATTTTAACTTTCTTTTCTTGTTTTTCTTCTGGAAGTTTTTGTTCCAAAGATACTTCAAGAATACCATCTTTGTAATCTGCTTTTACAACGTTTGTGTACTCAGCCAATTTGAACGCTTGTTCAAAAGACCTTTCTCCAATACCTTTGTATAAGAAATCACCAACAGATGATTTATCTTTTTTACCTTTTACTTTTAAAACATTTTCTTTAACACTAACATCAATTTCAGATTTACCGAAACCAGCTAATGCCATAGAAATTTTATACTCACCATCTTTTACTTTTTCAATATTATATGGTGGGTAACCAACTGTTTTAATTTTAGACAGTTCATTAAATAGGTCATCAAAACCTATTGAGAACGCCTTAAACGGTGTAAAGTCTAGTGTCATTTTTTTCTCCTTTGTTAAGCAAGTTTAATTAAAGCACCCACTAGAGGCATGCTTTAAAGTTTATTATTAGTAGAAAAGGGGGACTTTAATCCCCCTAATCTATTGAGTGGTTATTAAAGATTAAACTTCTTTAATACCAACTGCTGCTTCAGGTCTCAGAACTCCGTGACCCATAGCGTATTTAGCAACCATTAATGTTCCTTGTCTTCTGATATCGTATTCAGATTCAACAGCTAAGTCCATTAATTTTACAGTTCCAACCGCAGAAGGATGTGATACTAAACAAACATAGTTTGTTAAAGTCACAGCTTGTGGGTTTGAACCACCAGCAGTTGCAGAACCAGCCGCAGGGGCAGTAGAAATGGCAGCTGCAATCTCACTGAAGTGAGCAGTAGGAATTAGTTCAATTCCTGCAACTTTCATAACTTTACCATCTGCAATTGAACCTTGACCACTAAAGTCAACATTCACTACATTAGTTCCGTTTGCTAGTTTGTAGTATTCTTCCAATTTAATGAAAGCTTTTCTACCTTCTTTTGGTACATAGTTAGCATCTAAAGCTTTAGCTGCATCAAACAATGAATCAATCATTGCATTTGCTGCTGTAGAAGCTGTAGCACTAGCGATACCAGTGTTAGTTATTACAGTTCCTGCTCCATAGCCTGAATCAGCTACGTTTGCAGAAGCTTGTGCTGCTTGACCAATAGTTTGTAAGATATGCTTATCTTTTTGGAAAGCAAGTGCTCTACCGATTTCAGTAGAATATGCACTTCTTACATCCCAGTGGTTTTTAGCCTCTTCAATATTTGATAAAAATACCGAAGATAAAAGTAGGTCATTAATAGTAATAACCTTTTCGTTGTGGTTTACATCAGAACCGAGTATTTCGGCACCAGCAGTGTGGTAAGATGCTCCGACCCTTCCCATTACTGGGAAAGTTGCAGATTTGCCAGAAGCGATACTTCTAACCATTTCTGCACCAGCTGTTACTGAAGCTCTATCAAATGAAGTAAGTACCTCACCTGCAAAAACTTTCAGAAACAATGCATCTTCACTACCAGAAGCGTTAACTCGACCTAATGATACAGGCGTTGCTGCTGTCATGTTTTTTCTCCTTGTTGTGTTGTTATTGTTAAATAAAAGTCTCTACATTATCCTCAGTTTTTACCCAGATTGTCGCCCTCAAGCGGTCAAGTTATTACACTTACTTTTATGTATTGACAGTTGCCTTCTAATAAGAAAGCACAACTATAATGCCTTGTGGGTTTTATCCCACAAGACAAATTCTTTATTTTTTCTTAGCTGTCTTAGCAGCTCTTTTAAATTGCTTAGCAGTTGGTGCACCTTTGCTTCCAACTTTACGCATTTTCTCACCACTGCCAGCTGCTATTCTTTTACGTTTAGCATGTATATTAGCGTATAAACCTTTTTTCATTATGCTTTCATTCCTCTTTTTTTAGCAGTTGCATAAAATACTTTAGTACCTTTTTTCTTACCATAACTTTTAGTCATAGCTTTTTTCATCTTACTTGCTTTTTTAGTTAATGGCATAATTATAAATTACTGTTTTGAAGTTTTTGTTTAACTTCATTTTGATATGCAATATCTTTAGCATATTTAGGATTTGACATTGCTTCAGTAACTTGTGCCCAAGATTGAAAACCTTGTTCAACACTAGGTGTAGCTTTGCCAGACATTAATTTAGGTTCAGTTCCGTTAGCTCTTTCGTATTGACCTTTAAGAGCATTAACAGCAAGTTTAACTGTTTCCATATCTGAACTATTTACCGCTTTGTTATACGCTTGTTTTTCACCATCCGTCATATTTTCAGCAGCCCATTCAACCATTTCTTTATACGCAGTATCACCGCCAACAGTATTTTTAATATCTGTTGAATATTTTTCAGCCAATGCTTGTTGACCAGAAATATAGTTATCAACATATTCTTTTGTTATCCCAACTTTTGCTAATGCTTCATATGATTTAGCATCTAATTCACCTTTTTCTGCGTATTCATTTTGCAGTGAAGTCATATCTAATCCAGCAGATTCAACTGCTTTTTCAGCTACTTCTAAAGTGTTCTTATTTGCTTCTTGTTCTTTTAAAGTAGTTTTCCCAATTGGGTCAACTTCTTCTTTTTGAGATTGTCCACCAAGTTTCTTTTCTAACTCAGCATATGATTTAGCCAGTTCCTCAACAGAATTAAATTTTTCTGGTAAGCCTTCTGGTTTACTTTGTGTTGACTGTGTCTCGTTTGTTTGTTCTTGTGTCTCTACAGGCTTTTCTGAATTAGTTTCAGCTGCTTGTATTTCTACTTTTTCTACCATTTATTATTGTCCTTGTTGTTGTTTCATCATGCTACTTACAGCAGGTGCAACACCTTTTTCAACCATTTGCATCATCTGTTGATTTTGCATTTGTTCTTCCATGGCTGCTTGTTCCTGTTGCATTTGCTCTGGAGATTTAACTAATCCCTCAGTGTCTATACCTAGACCAGTAGCAATACGTTTAACTAAATCGTCAGTGTTCAATGATTGAGCAATCTGAGGATTTACTTGTGCTAAGTTTCCTATCTCAGCAACAAATTCTCTTAATTTTTGTAAATCATTTCCTCTACCTAAAGCTTCTATTCCTGTAATAATAGTAGGCCTAACAGAATCTTTTGGTAATGCAGGAATTTCTTTTGCTTGTGACATTCTTTTCATCAGTATTTTAACTAATGGTAATTGAAATTCTTGAGATAATAATGAATAAATACCACCCATAGAAGTTTCTAATTGTTCTGCCATATATCTAATTTCTTGTGCCGTAACTCTTTCAGCATCTCTTTGTATTGCAGTGTGTAGTAAGAAAGCATATGACATACGCTCTTCTAATTTACCAATACTTCTTTCAACTACTTGTAAATCATATTGTTTTTGAGCTTGTAATACAGACACATCATCTTGAGTACCTGTAATAATATCACCATTTCTTGTATTAGCTAAATCTTTTTTTCTAGTAACAGAGTTAGGTCTAACCATGAATACTACTTTAGAAGATGCAGCAGCACTTTCAACAAGTGCTTGAGACAAACCTTCTAATGATTTTAAATCACCAATAAATTCTTCAACATAACTTCTACCGTAATCTTCATTATCAACTCTAACCATCCTTAATGCTTGGTAAGGAAAATTATCAACTGTGTATGAACCAATTGAAGAAGGTATTTTTATACCCTTAACTTCTTGACATACGTAAAATTTATCTTTTGATGTTTTGTAAATGTGTGTAAATAAATCTATGTCTTCATCATCTTTATAATCAGAATCTTTTGCAACCATCATCTTAACATCTTCATCTAAAGACATTGGACTAATACATTCTTTAATAACAATTTCTAATAACTCACCTGATTCATCTCTTCTACATACATAATTTGTAATAGGATAAACTCTCATGTTTCCTTGTTTAGGTAAATAAGTAAGTACGTTTCCAGCTACAATCAAATGTTTTAATGCTTCAAATACAGAAACTCTTAAAGCAAGTTGTTCTATTTTATTTGATACTTCTCTTTCAATTGTTGCTAATGATTTTTCAATTTCTGATTTTAATTCTTTTTGTTGTTCTAAATCTTTTTTAGCGTTACCTGAAATTGATAATCTAAAAAATGGGGAATTAGGGGGAAGTAATAATAATAATAATTTAGAAGCTAAGTTATTAACGCCTCTTGCTCCTACTGATTGAAAAGGATTGTATAAGTCTGTTGAGACATGAAAGCCATCTGGTGGCAATAAGGAAGGAATTGTTAGCTCACTACACTCTTGAGCTCTATCTAAAAAATGTTCTCTGTTCTCTTTTAATTTTTCGTATCGTTGTTTAGCGGTCTCTTGCAATAATTTGCTGTTGCTGTAGTTCATATATTATTGTATATTTAAACCTGAGCTTGTAGGTATATTCAAACCAGATGAAGTTTGTAAAGAAGATGTTCCTCTTCTTCTAGCCTTTTTAGCAGTCATTTCTGCTTTCTCCGTAGTTGCAGCTGTTCTAACTGTAGGTGCTACTTGTTCTCCTATTGGAGAAGGCGGCGGAGCTGGTGGGGGAGCTGGCTTAACTTCAGGTACTTTTGGTGATGATAAACACATATTATTTATTTTCTGACCTCTCTTTTAAAGTGTTGATGAATCTTACTACATCTCGTTGGCCTGCTTTAAAGTACACTGTTTTAGTATCATCAGCTAAACTAGGTGATTTCTCAGGAAATACTTCATTTAACATCTTAACTAAATCAACTGCCAGTACAGGCATAACTAAATCTTCAGATTCATTCATATTTTATTCTTCTAAAAAGGGCACTTTAATCAAACAGTGACCCTGTGATAGTACCTTTGTTATACTCAGTTGCTCTATTTTCAAAGAAATTAGCATGTTCTACACCATTTAATACCCAGTCCAACCATGGTAATGGGTTATCTTTTACATTGTAATTAGGTTTTAAAGACAATTGCAATAGTCTTCTATCAGCAATATATCTAATGTATTGTTTAACTTCTTCAGGTTTTAAGCCTCTAATACCACCCATCTCAAAAGCTAAATCAATAAACTTATCTTCAAGGTCAACCATATCACGGCATGTCTGATAGATACTTGCTTTAAATTTTTCTGTCCAAATATTTGGGTTTTCTTTGACTAAAGAATGAAACAATTTAATCATGTTTTCTACATGGTGTGTCTCATCTCTAATAGACCAAGTAACAATTTGGCACATACCCTTCATTCTTCCATATCTTTGAAAGTTTAATAACATAACAAAAGAAGCAAACAATTGAAGACCTTCTCCAAACGCAGAAAAACAAGCCATGTCTAAAGCTAATCCTTCTATGCCTTTACCTTTTGATTTAAATAAATAAGTATGTTTATCAGACATTTCTTTATACTGTTGAAATGCTTTGTATTCACTGTCGGGCAATCCAATAGTATCATTAAGTAATGAATAAGAATGTGCATGGTTTGCTTCGCTAGTTGCAATAGCAGACAACATCATTCTAATTTCAGGTGGTTTAAATTTAGGAATGTATTTATCAAGATACGCTTGTGCAATATCAACATCACCTTGAGTAAAGAATTTTAATATTTGATTAATTAAATTTTTTTCTTCTGCTGTTAATCTTTCATTCCAATCTCTAATATCTTCATGTAAAGGTACTTCACTTGGTAGCCAATGCATTTTTTGTTGCATGTCATAAGCTTCAAAAGCCCAGTCATATTCAAATGGTTTATAATGTACTCGTTCTTCAAATAGTGGCATAGTTTATCCTTCGCATGCCAGACAACTATCAGCATTAGCTTCTGGTATTATTGTTCTTGCAATTTTACTTGATACTAACTCGGCTCTTTTAATAGCTTCTGAACGAGTGTAGTAAAGTGTTTTTAATTTTTTCTTCCAAGCTAACATATGTAAATTATGTAAATCTTTAATGTGTACGTCAGCTGGAATAAAAATGTTTAAGCTTTGACTTTGACAGATGTATTGCTGTCTATCGGCAGCATGTTCAATTACCCATTGTTGGTTAATCTCGATAGCAGTTTTAAAAATATCTTTTTCATATTCTGACAAAACTTCGAGATGAGCAACCGAGCCTCTTTGCGAGACAATGGATGTCCATATATTATCATTGTTTATCCCCTTCTTTTCTAATAATTTTTCTAAATGTTTATTCTTAACTAAGAAAGAACCAGACATTGTTTTTTGTACATAAGCATTTGCTCTGAATGGTTCTATTGATGGTGAAGTTGTTCCACAAATAATAGAGCTAGATGCATTAGGTGCAATAGCTAATAGATGTGCATTACGCATCCCTGTTCCTTCCATGTCAGGAGCCTCACCTCTTTTGACAGCAAGTCTTTGTGATTCAGCAACAGCTTGTTCTTTAATGCTTTTAAATATTTTCATATTAATAGATTTAGCTAAAGCTGATTCAAAAGGTATAGATTTAGATTGTAAATATGAATGAAATCCCATAGCACCTAAACCAAGACTTCTTTCAGCAGCTGCACTAAACCTAGCTCTAAATAAATTTTCAGGAGCATTGTCAATAAAATATTGTAATACGTTATCTAAGAATCTAATTAAATCAGGTATGAATAATGTATCATTTTTCCATTCATCATACTTTTCTAAGTTAACACTTGATAGACAACAAACAGCTGTTCTGTTTTCATTTGTCGGTAAAGTTATTTCAGAACACAAATTAGAATGGTGTACTTTTAATCCTAAATCTTTTTGTGTTTGGGGTAATCCTTCATTGATAGTGTCAATAAAAGATATATAAGGCTCACCAGTATTAACTCTAACCTCTAATATTTTTAACCATAAATCTCTAGCTGAAACTGTGCGTATTACTTTTTTAGTATGCGGGTCAACAAGATTCCAAGTATCATCATAAGTAGGTTCTTTAATACATTTATCTATTAACTCCATAAAATCATTTGTTATATTAATTCCATGGTGTAAATTTAAATTTTTTCTATGTGCATCACCCCCAGTAGGTTTACGCATCTCAATAAATTCTATAATTTCTGGATGTGATATATCCATGTAAGAAGCATAACTTCCTCTTCTAGTTTTACCTTGAGAAAATGCTAGTATCTCACTGTCAACTACATGCATAAATGGTATAGTTCCTGAACTAGCACTGCCGCCTGAAGTGGCCACACCATCAGAACGCACATGTCCCCAGTAACCACCTATGCCACCACCAACAGAAGCAAGCCAAGCGTTCTCTGTGTAATGACCAGTTAATCCTTCTCTACTATCACCAACATAATTTAAAAAACATGAAATAGGCATGCCTCTTTTAGTACCACCGTTAGACAAAATAGGTGTTGAATACATAAACCACAATTTAGATGCGTAGTCATATATTCTTTGTGCCATTTCATCATTATCTGAAAAAGCTTTTGCAGCTCTCATAAATGCTTCTTGTGGTGATTTTTCTTCTGGCAATAAATATCTATCTTGTAATGTTTTCTTACCAAAGTGTGTTAATAAATCGTCTCTATTATACTCCATGTAAATTTGTCAATGCTCCTGATGTTGAATAAGCCACGTCTTTTATTGAAGGCACAGTTATTAAACTATTGTTTCTATCTAATAATTTGTATTGAATTTTTGTTGGTTTAAATTGTTCAAGATGTTTGAATACAATTTCTTCATGTAATGTAGAACAAGTATAAACATCTAATTGTATTAAAGATGGATTGTCTTCATCCCATACATGTAATGCTATGTGTGATGTTTCAATTACAGCAACACAAGTAGCTCCTTTGTTTCCTTTTTTGTCACAATAAAAAGCTTGTGGTTCTCCCATCAATTTCATTTTAATTTGTGAGACTAAATCTTTAACCCATGTTTTAACTTCTTCAATGCTTTTAGGTGGCTGTGTTACCATAGCTCTAACAATTAAATGTTCGTGTGTAAGTATCATTATATTTTTGTTCCAAATACAGAGTATTCTTTTTCTGGTTCGTAGTTAAGTGTTACGCCAACTGGCTCTGGAAATTCTTTAGCAATAATCATATCAATATATTGTTTTGCTTTTTTTAAATCTTCCAATTGTTTCTCAGCTGACAAATGTTTTTTATTCCAACGACAAATATATTTAATTACATTGCCTTCTGCATATGGAATATTATTTTGCATAATAAAAGTAGCAGGCTCAATAACCATAGAATAATGTTTTGGTTTTTTTATTGCATCCATAATTTTACTTCTCCTGTTTCTTTATTGTATTCACCATGTCTAAGTATGCGTGCAACCCTTGCTTGTTGTAAAGCTTCACTTTCGGTGTAACCTTTTTCTTCATACAACTTAATAACTATTTTCCATAGGTCTAAGATGGGTACCATAGTATATTTATTTATAAGTTTTTCAGCTGTTTTAATACCAACATTAGGTAATCCAGTGTAACCATCAACAGCATCACCAGATAAAGTTTGTATCATAAACCAATAATCAGCTAATTTTAATGGTGTTTCTTTAAACAACACACCATCTGTAGATAAAATAGCAGGTATTTGTTTAAGGTCTTTATCAATTGAGACAATAATTCTTTCTTCATCTGTTGGTTCTGTTGCCATAATACCTAAAACATCATCAGCTTCTAAGTTTTTCCACATAACACCATTATGATTTTCCATAACATATTTACGTAAAGCATTTAAAACCATTGGTTTTCTTTTTTCTTTTCTGTTTGCTTTATATGTAGGCATAACATCTTTTCTAAAATTATGTTTATCAGTTAACGCAACAACATAATCATCAGCTTCAAGTTGTGAACCTAAATCTTCTATTTGAGAATCCACATCTGCCATACATTGTTTCTCATCACAATGTAAAGTCCAAAGTCCATCACCCCAATGAGTGTCTATTTCATTTTGTGTAGCTATTTTATAAATTAAAATATCGCCATCAATTAGTAATATTCTTTTCTTAGCCATATATTATTTTCCTTTCCTGTAATTTACGTTAAATTTTTTGCCAAAAATATTTCGGATAATGGAATTAAAACAAACTTACTTCGCCATCCATCACCACCATTTTTAAGTGTGCCGATATATTTTTTAGTTAATTTCTTAATTGTTTTAATATCAAAAATTAATCTGCAATAATCTTTATCACCATTGGCAAGTATGTGCACCCAATAATCAGCTTTGGTTGCCATGATGCCAGACGGTTTACCATTACATTCTATTTCAATTGCAATGTTACCAGTTTTAAACCACCAATCACGTTCTGTCTTTACTTCTAACTTTCCTTCTTTTAATATTTTTTCAATACGTTCTTCTCTTTCTTGTCCATATTTTAAATCAATATCAAATTTATTATTTGCTTTAATCATTAATGTGTATCACTCCAATTGTCTCCTATTTTATACTCACCTGTTAATGGAACTCTTAAATTAAAATGTTTGCCAGTACGTTCTATGGCTTCAACAGCTAATTTACCTATTTCATCAGCATCTTCTGCAAGACACTCTATTTGTATTTCATCATGCACCCAAACAACTTGCTGTGCATCATGGTGTTTTAATAATTTATCAAATTCAACAAGCCATTGTTTACATACAATAGCACCGCCAGATTGTAATAAAGTATTCAGTGCAGCATGTGATGAACGAACTTTAATTTTTCTTTTGTCAAGACCAATTAAATAACCTCTTTCAGCTGCTGTTTGAACTTCTGTTATTAATCTATTTAAAGCTGGTAAATTATTTAAGAAACGTTTTTTAATCTTGGATGCTTCTGCCATAGTTTTACCAGTTACTAACCCTATCTTTTTTACACCACCGCCATAAAGAAAACAGTAGTAAAATCTTTTGGCTAAGTCTCGGCTGTCTAAACCTGCTAATTTTTGTGTCTCAGAATGTATGTCACCCTCAAGAACAACTTTAGCATAATTGCCATTATCATACTTAGCCATATAGTGAGCCAACATTCTCACCTCTAAACCAGAGACATCAACGCCTACAAGTTTTTTACCTGCTGGAACCGTAAATAAGGCTCTACATTCTTTACCGTAAGGCACATTGACACTTGGTATTTGTGCCATGTTTGGGTACGAATGTGTTGCTCTAGCTGTAACAGTTGAATTGGTATTACACACTCCATGTATTTTCCAATTCTTTTCATGCTTTAACCAAGCTTGTGCTCCTGTAGCTAGTTGCCCAATTCTTTTATCTAATAAAAAATGTTCGCACAATATTTTAGCTTCTGGATATGGTAATGAAGCTAATACTGTTTCATCTAATTTAGGTTTACCATCTTCAGTAAATTCTTTTGGTTTCCAATTATGAATAGATATTAATTTTTCTGCAATATCTTGTCTGCTTGATGGATTAAATGTTTTCGTGGATTCTTTATAAAACACTTGACCTTTAACATATCCTCTAGCTTTGTTATTTACTTTAGGAAAAAATGGTGTTTTAATTGTTTCAGGTGGAAACATTTCTTGGAATTTATCTTCAAGTTCTAATCTTCTTGTATTTAATTTTGTATATAATTCTCTTGCAGCTTCTAAATTAAAAGTAAATCCATGTTGTTCTTGTTTGTAAATTAATTTAGCAACTTCATGTTCTAATTCCATTGCTTGATTTGAATATCCTTTTTCATTTATCATGTTGTATAATTTATGAGTTACTTCAACATCTTGAATACAGTATTCTAACATTTCAGGTGTAAATGTTTTCCAATCAGTTTCAATAGTTGTTTTGTAAGTTCCAATTCTATTACCCCAAGCTTTTAAACTATGTCTTCCAATACAATCTCTAGGAAAATCTTTTCTTTGAAAATCTTTTTCTTTTACATCTGGATATAACAATCTTGTTGCTACCAAAGTGTCAAAAATTTTTGCGTCAGTTTCAAAGCGAAGATAAAGTTTTTTAAGAACAGGTAAATCATATTTAATTATATTATGACCTATTAATAATTCTGCTTTTCTTAATTTGTTAACAGCTTCATCTGTTGTTAATTTTAAAATTTCGTTTGTTTCAATATCTTTTAAAACAATGCAATGAACTTTAGTAACGTCTTCTAATAAACCATCAGTTTCTAAATCAAATATATATTTCATAATTTTATTTTTATAATTTTAATTACATTGCTAGTTGGAATTGTTGTTACATTACCAACATCAGCAACAAAACCTTCATCATCAAAATTTAAATCAGCCGCAATTATATGTATTCCACCAGAAGATTTAATAAGCCATCCAGTTGAAACACAAATAGTTGGTTTTGATTTTATTGCTGCATTTAAATGTTGCCATCCAGCATCTGAATTTATATCAGACCACCAGAGCTGAACAAAATCAGCATCTAATGTTTTTTTATTCAGTATTGGAAGGTTTATTTTCTTTTTCATCAATTTGTTTTTCTTTTTTGTCTTCTTTTTTATCACCAAATATTTCTAACCAGCCTTGTTTATAAGCTTCATCAGGTATCATTTTACCGTCTCTCATTTTTTTATCTACCATATATTAATGTACTGTTATTGTTTTTGTTTTTAATTGCCATGCATAATAAGTTTGTTCACATAACTCAGCTATTGCATTGTCAATAAATTTTTTAACCTTATCACTTGGCACCATTACTATTATTTCTTTTTCTGGATTTAATTGTGCTTTAATCAAATGTGCCATAACATATTCTGTCCAACTATAAGCTGTATGTCTATCAGAAATCTTTTTGAGTTTCTGCTTGTACTTCATTTAATGTTCCTGTTTCTAAATCATAACGTAATGTACAAGCTGTGCCTGTTTCACCACTAAAACGATTTTTAAGTATGTTAAGTTTTGCAAGATTGTCACTTGATTGTAAATCTCTATTCATAGAAATAATCATGTCAGCTAATTGTCCAATGCTGGCCGAACCCCTAAGACTATTCATAGATACTTCAACACCATCTTCATAACCTTTGTTTCCTTCTGGTCTTTTTAAATGTGAAACAAGTATTAATCCGATACCAGTTTCTTCAACTAATGTTCTTAATTTAGAAACAAAATAATCAATTAATTTACGCTCATCATTTGTATGTTCATCACCTAAAGCTGACAAAGCCATATGTAAATGGTCAAGCACAACAAAATCTACTGCACAAGCTTTTGCCAAATATCTTATTTTAGATAATAAATTATCAGCAACGGTACTACCGAAGTGGTTATATAAATAAAACTTCCCATTACCAACAGTATGTTTAAAAGTCTCTTGTAGTTCGGCATCTGTTATTCCCTCTCTAGTTAAATGCAAAGGTTTTTTTAATTTAACTCCCATTATTCCTAAAGCACTTCTTTTAATACTTTCTTCTAATGCTATATAACCAACAGTAAAATCTTGGTTTATTAAATCTAACGCAACATGTCTGCAAAAACTAGATTTACCAACTCCAGTTCCAGCGGTTAAAACTACAAGCTCACCTTTTCTTAAACCATAAGTTTTTTTGTTTAAACAATCAAAAGGATATTTAGCGGTAACATGTTTTTCTTCTTTTTGTATTTCTTCCCAAAGGTCAGCACCTAAAATAATTCCATCAGGTCTATACGCTTTACTTCCCCAAACACAATTAGTTAATTCAGCTGCTTTACCTGCAACTAACATTTCATTTGCATCTTTTAAAGGTATTGTACAAATCTTTGCTTTGTTAGGTGAAAATAATTTAGCACATTCTACTGCTGCTTCTTGACCATATTTATCTTGGTCAAACATAAGTACAACAGATTCAAAACCTTCAAGCCATTCAAGTTCTTTTTGAATATCTTTTTTAGCTCCTGCTGCACCTGTTTTAATACTTACTACTGGGAATTTATTTTGATTAATTTTAGAAACAGACAAGGCATCTAGTTCGCCTTCTGTTACAATAACCATTTTACCTTTGTCACGCCATAAATGTTGTCCAAACAATGTTGCTTGTTTAGGGTCACCTAGCCATTGAAAAGTTTTATCTGGGTATCTTAATTTTTGAGCTACTAATGTTTTATTTTTGTCATAGTAGTTGGCAATGTGGCAAGGTCTTCCAAACCAAGAGCCAATTTGATAATTAAATTTTTGTGCGGTGTCATAATCTATTTTTCTTTTAGTTAATTCTTTTACGTCACCTGTTATAAAAGTTACATCTTCATTTGTTTGTTTTGGTTTCAAATCGTTTAATCCTTCTTTTCTTGTGTTGCATGAAAAACAAAAAGTATGTCCATCATCATAAACTGAATTGGCATCACTTGAGCCGCATTCATCACAATGTGTGTGATATAAAAAAATACTCTCTGTTTTATTCATAAAATCCTTAGTTAAAGTTAACCTACTGGGCATTACACCCAGCAGGCACAAACAAACTATCGCAACAATTCTTTTACATTGAAATGCGGCGATAAAGAGCTAGTCACATCTCTGTGACCAACAATCTCAACATCATTGTATTCTATTTTTAATTTAGCAATCAGTTCTATAAGGGAACTATATTGTTTAAAAGTATAATTACAATCAGGTTGTCCATTAGTTGATTTACCACCAATTAGGCAAATACCAATAGAATTTTTATTAGACAAAGTAATTGTAGTATTAATATGTGCACCAGCAATTTGAATGTCTCTACCATCTTGCACATCACCATCTCTGGTTATTACTTTGTGAAAAGCACAAGAAAACAATCCTTCTTTTCTGTGTTTTGTATCTAAATCTTTTACATTAACATTTTCTTCAGGAGTGGTATCAGAAGAATGTATGACAATATATTTAGTTTCTTTTCTTACACTGTTCATAGCCACTCCTTTGGAATGTGTTTGTCAGAATATTTAAAACCATATTTATCACACCACATACCGTATGTTGTCGTAGATTTTTTACTTATCCTACTTTTTGAATTACTAAAAACAAATCTAATATCTAAATTAGGATGTTGTTCTTTAATCAATCTCATTTTTTGTCTGTCTTGTGTGGTAAACAAACCTTTAGTTTCAATAAATATTTTTTTATCAATTAAATAAAAATCAGGTGTGTAAGTATGAGCTTTTTGTGGCTTAGTATATTTCAACTTAGTCTTTTCAAACTCATACACAACACCTTGATTATTTAACTCAGAAGCAATAGCTTCTTCTAATCCAGACCTAAATCCGTAAGTTAAACCTACAGTTTTAGAAGTCTGTGTTTTCTTGTACAGTCGTCTCTGCTGCCACTTCATTTTCTATTTCTTTTTCTGCGGCCACAAAACCACCTTCAACTTTGTCAAAACCGTAACCTTCAGCACTGCCAGCTCCGCCTTCAACAAGTTCAGTTATTTGTACTGCACGTAATCTTAAAGATACGCCAGCTCCTGCCATAGCAGTGTACCACGGCATAAGTTCAGCACTTACTTTCATTTTACTTCCAGACCAAACATTAGTATCAATCATTGGTTTACCAGAACTATCAAAGATAGCAATTTTAAATGGAATTACTTTTCCATCTGAAGAAACTATTTGTGCTTTTCTTTTAAATTTGAACTCAATGTTTCCAGTTTCTTTACCTTCAACAACTTCGTTCTCATATGGTAAATTAGCTTGTTTAATAGCTTTGCCTTTATTTTTTTCTTTAGCAAGCTCCAAGCTTTTTTTCATCTCATCATCAATTTGTTTAATTAATGGTTGAGCTTCTTCTGCACCAATAACAAGATTAACTTTATAATGTCCATCTTTGTCAAATTTAGTGTCAGGTTGTGTAAGCCAAGCGTATTTAGATACACCTTCTGGACTTACTATTTTGACGTAATTATTCTTCGCCATTGTCTTTCTGCTCCTCTATTATATAGCCTTTTTGCATGTCAGCAATTGCAACATCAATAGGCATTGTTCTATACTCTTCAAAGTATTCTTCGTTCATAAGTTTAACTTTCCTTATTCTATAATGGGTACTTTAATGCTTATGCAAAAAAGAACTCACTATTGGTTAATTGTTGAATATCTAAACTACCTTTTTCAGGTACTTCAGGTATTTTCTCATGTAGTTCAACAGGTAATTGTTTAAGTACATCATTTCTAAAATTAGCTAATATGTCATGTTCAGTAAACATGGTAACAAAAGCTTCTCTTAAAGATTTGTTAAGCACTTCAACATCACCAGCAGTGGTACCAAAACTATCATGCACATTACAGAAATTAGTAATACCATTTCTATATGCGATATTAACTGTTTCCATCATTGCGGCACTGTCAACGCTATGCACAACATTAGGTGCCACTCCATTGCCCATCCTAAGTTTATCAGTTTTGTCAGTCTCTGTGTTAATCCTAGGTTTAATAACTTCACCCATTAACATAGCCTTAACTCTTTTTGATTTCATTTCAGGATATGACTGATACACTGGAAAACCAACAGGCGTAACCCAATGCACTGGCAATTGTTCTTTAGCAACTACTCTTGCAATAGTTTGTAAATAATTCATGCCAATTCTAGCTGACTTTAAATTATCACCAATACTATCCCAAATTACACTAGCTAAATAACTAGCAGGCCTAAACACATCTTCTGTAAAAGGATGTTCTTCGCCTTTGTCTTTTCTTTTGGTTAAATCCTCAACAACAAAGTCAGTGCATGAATATCTAGTTGAACCATAACAAATAGTCATAATACTACGTTTAGTAGTTGAGCGTTTAATTCCATAGTCAAGCCATTGCTGGGCATATGGTTTATCTTCAAGTGCATCTGCTTTTAATTTATCAGTAACTGCATCAGCAACTAATTGATAAATGTCTTGTGGTTTATCAGTAGGTAATAAATTAACTAACTTACCAGCTTTCGCATCTCTAAGCATTAATGAATATATTTGAAGTCCATTACATGAACCATCAACATTAACTGGAATAGTAGAAATAAATCCAAAACCTTTTTCTTTAAATCTTTTCCATTCATCACAAAATGCAAGAAATTGAAATGCATTAGAAGCTTCTTCCCATTGTCTGTTAGCCATTGGGTCAATAGCACAATCAATAATCATTTGTTCATTGTTCTTAACCCATTGCTCTCTGTCTTCTAAAGATATTTTATCTTCTCCGTACATGTTAGCACCGTGTACCGCTAACCAAAAATCACCTTTGTTTTCTTCTGTAATAGGTTTACCATGTGCAAAAGACAATAAAGCTTTAGCTCCAGAGATGCTTTGATAATTTAAAAATGCAGGCACACAATAAGCTCTTCCTCTAAAATCTAATTGAAGAGGAAAATATAAAGTTGCATAATCTTTAAATTTATCAGCAAGCCACATAATTTTAGCATACAATAAACGCTTAGAAAACATTCTAGCATTTTCAGTATGAGCCATAACAGCTTGTTTCTTCCAAGCTCTACGACTATCAGCATTAGTCTCAATGTCATGCGGTTTGTTTGGTATTTCATAATTAGTAATAGGCGGCATACCACCAATTGCTAATCCTTTATCCCAAGCCTCTTGCATAACTTTCAAGATAAATTTGTTTATCTTAAATGATGTATTTTGCATAAGATTAACAGCGTTATAAACTTTTGGCATATCAAAGTTTTCAAGTTCTTTTTTAAATAACTTGTTTTTTTGTTTAACCAAATCTAACTCTGGTAATTCTTTTGTCCAATACCCACCACCAACTACAGTTGACCACATTTTAGGTGGCATAACAGTGGGTAAGTATTCAGGATTTAATAACTCATTAAACTCATTACGGTTATTAATCCAGTCTCTAGTTTTTTGAGTTTGTTTTATGATTTTAGCTTTTTTATGATTGATAGTCTCTGTACCAATTTCAATCATTCCAGTTGACATAATCATAAGTTCAACAAGTCTAAGACCAACATGTAATTTTACAGGTGTAGTCCATTCTTCCCAACTAACCACTCCACGCTTAGCAGTTTCTCTAAGTTTTCTACGTTTATAAGTGTAGTTAAATGACCTTTTGTCTAAGTCAGTTTTAACAGTATCATATAATTCAGGATTCAAAAATTTGAAATTCCTCAAAGCTATTTCAGTTTCAACTTTACCGCCAAGCGATATGCAAGTAGCAGTTAAAGGTTTATACTGTGTAATAGTATTAATGATATGTTTACCAGTAATCAAAGCAAGTATTTCAGGCTCCACTTCACACATTTTAGTAAATGCAATAGATGGTTTTCCAATAGTTTGTTTTGATTGTTCTTCTACCCATTCAGCAATAGCCATTGCCAATGGTCTTATAGTGTTTGCAACCATTACTTTACCATAACTGGTCACACTTTCCTCTTCACGCTCAATATGAGATTGAAGTCTTTTGTTTGTTCTATTCTTACCTAATGCAGCCATTTCTTTTTCATGTGCAAGCTCATCAGTATAAGTCGGCATACTCTCAATTAATTTAGCCAATGTTAACTCCTATAATTATCTTGGGTTAATATTATAATATCTACTATGGGAACCTTAATAAGGTTTTCTAAAAGTAGTCTGCAATTCCTTTTCTAAAGTCATTGCTGGATGTGGTTCTTTGCTTTCAAGTATTTTCTCAATAAGTGTAGTTGCTCTGTGAGCTACTTGGTTTGGTGTTAGATTATCAGCTTCTTTAAGACTATATGTACGCTGTAAAAATCTAATAATTTGATATTTTTTCTTCCAATTCATATTTATTGCTCCTTACCTGTTTTAACTGCTATTACTAATATTACAATGCATGTAAGCATTATAAACAATTTTAATTCAACTGGCAACGCAGTTAAATACGCATTTATACTATCCATGTTTTTATCTCCTATTTTATAAAGTAGTTTTTAAAGTATTGACCTTGTATTACAAAAGGTTTTGTTTTGTATTTAGTATCAATTTCTATTACACGCAATTTAAGCAAGTTATTAAGTTGTCTATTAATTGACCCTGCGTTAAGTTGTGGGTATTTGTCTCTAAGTTTTGCCAATAAAGGTTTTTTCTTAAATGGCACATTCTCAAAAACAAATCGCAATATACATTGTTGAACATCTTTTCTATCATCTTGTTTTGTTATTTTAGTAGGCATAAATTGAATATCAGACAATTTATATTTTAAACTTAAAGCAGTCCATCTAGTTAAAGATGTAGTTTCAGTATAATTAGTATAGACAAACTTTGCTTCTTCATAATCTAAAACTTTAATAACAATGTTTTTATATTTGTTGAAATCAGCTTCAGATACGCCAGCAGCCGCATAATCACAAACATTTACATTCCAGTAATTAGCTAGCTTTTTATTTATGGTGTCATAAAAGATTATATCTTTATCAGACAAAAATCGCCGTCTAGTCTCTATATTGTCTATAAATGAACTTCTAGTATTCCAATCTGTAGAACTCATGTGTTTTACTCCTTGTTAAAATTAAATTGCCGTCAAGTCCTTAAAGCAACAGACTAGGCACACCAATGGCGTACCTAGTTTGTGCTTTAGTGTTGCTATTTGTTTTGTCTGGTGTCAATTGTTACGGTAACCATAACAGACCCACAAAAATGGTGGTGGTGGTCTTCATTCAAATTATCCAAAAATTTGGCAAAGTCTCTGGCTGTGATGCCGTCATTGAATTTGAATTCATTTGTGGTAATTGTAAAAGGCTTATTGTTTTTGTCGTACTCATTGCCTAAGACGTTAATTACTGCATTGTCTATATACATAGTTATTGCTCCTGTTTGTTTGTTAGGTTGCTTATGCAACAGACACCGCCTTTGTGACGGTGTTTCGACTATTAAAAGTCTCATCAGTGTTGCTATTAGTGGCCAGCTTTAGAGTAACCAGCATTTAACTTAATACGCTCAGCAAGTCTGCTGTTTCTAAACTCCTTGTCTTTTTTTTCTTTTAGGATGTCATTAACAGCAATTACAGCGTTGCGGTGTCCTTGCTCCATTTGTAACAGTTTTTCAGCAAACTGCCTTGAATTAACTCTTTTAGACTTTGCCAGCAAGTCTCCGCCGTCAATTGCATTTAAATGGGCTCCAGTGGTATTGCCCCAGATATTATCTTGAATTACAAGGCCTGTGCTAACTGAATTAAAAGCAACGCATGTACTGTAACTCATGTAAAAAGTAACGTTTAAACTTTCAACATAAATTGCTTTATTGTTGTTGCCTCTGGCATAATTCCAGATTTTAATAGGTGCTTCATATGTCATATTTTAACTCCATTGTTTGTTTGTTATTGCGTATGCAATAGACACCGCATTGCAGCGGTGTTTCGACCAATAAAGGTCTCATCAGTATTGCTTTAGGGTTTTGCTGGGCTGGGTCTCGATTGAACTTTAAAAGGTGGCTCAATATAATCAATAAAAACTTTACCATCAATTGAATAATAAACGGCTACTTGCCCAGCCTCTGCTGCGTATTTTTTTGCAATGTCAACTATAATGGGAACCTTAGCACCATTAATAGCTGTTTCATAAATTTTTACAGGCTCATCATATACGACACCGTCATTGTACCAAACGCCTTGGCCGTCTGTTATTGTACAGCCTGAAAAAACTGTTACAATTTCAGTTTTTAGACGTGCATGCAATGAAGTTAGTGTAACGCCGTCATTGTCATTAACAGGCATATTTATTCTGCATATTATCATATTATAACCATCCTTCCTTAGATGCTTTTCTTAGCATCTCAATTTTTTTGTTTTTGTCTGTTTCTTTTTGATAAGCGTTAAAAAACTCCTGTTTCTCAACTTTATCAATATACTGCTCTTTATGTCGTTGAGCGTGCATATTTTGAACTGCTCTGCTAACTGTAGTCATTGTTATTACTCCTGTGTTTGTTTGTTTTTAATAAAAAAATGTTTTAAATAATAATAATATCTTTTTAATTCATAAAAGATTTTATTTTCTTCTTCTAATTTTAGGACATGAAAGCTATCTGTTTTATGCATTTCTTCCCATTGTCTTTTTGTTATCATTGTTATTACTCCTGTTTGTTTCGCTCTATGCTGTGAGCTCATCAGTCATATATGTAATATGAGACAAACAAGCATCCGTAACAGCTAAAAGCCCGCTGATGCGTTTTATGTGGGTTGTCCAGTCGCTTAGAAACTATCTCAAAGGTAATAAAACCTAAGGCGGTGGCACTAAGTTTTAATATGTGTTTAAAGTCCGTTAAAACCAACAAAAATGAGACTTAAAAGCATAATACATATTTAAAACTAATATGCAACAGTTATTATAAAGAAATAATCAATAGTATTCAATCACTTATTGTCTATCTAAATAATAAAAAAACAGGCATATCCTAAGAATACACCTTTATTATTGCACCTATTATTAATAATACCTCTAATATAAGCTATAGTTTATGCATGTAGTTAATACCTCTAGTTAATAGTTAATGAGTAAGTAAGTAATAGATATACCCAGATATAACCAGAGTATAACCAGAGTAATACAAGTATAATACTTATCATTAATTACTGTACTATATACTTAGGTAAAGCCTGTTTATACTAATATGGGAACCTTAATAGATTTAGTATGCATATGCTTTATGTTATACCATATGTTGTATGCTTATATATTGTGTGTGTGCTTGTTGTTATACCATATGTTGTATGCGTGTGCTGTGTGTATTCTATGCGTATGTTAAAGGTAAAAAAACAGACAAGCTCACAAGCACGCCAAAACATTTTAACCACCTATAGCATACCAAAAGCCTACCCCATGCCTGCCTGCGTGTCCCTTTAAGCGTCTATATGTGCCTTAAAAGTATTTTTATGGGTACAGGCCTGTCCCTTTTGGCTGACTTTAGGTGATGCCTACGGGGAAAACCGCCTCGGCCAGTATCGATATACCCCCTCATATTTTTCTACCAAATATTTGAGTAAGGTTCCCATATTAGGGAAAAGCTGGGTTAACTATGTGTATATACTTATTCCATCATACCATTATTGTCACCTTTTAAATTGACCATAATGTTGTATAATGCCATAGCTCTATTAGGGGTTTGTAAAGACCATTTACTAGGTGTACCTTCTTTTGAACCCTTTAGCATCTCATTAGCAGCTTTTGTAGTATCACCTGCTCTAAGATGTTTAAGCATTGTAGGAAACTTAGACATTCCCTGTTCTCCCATTTGAAAAACCATTTCTGTAAGTACCCCAAATGCTTCTGGTTTAACAGTAGCCCCATTAAGAAGCCTCTTTGCTCCTTGTGCAGCTGTTAAAAACGTTTCTTTAAACTTCTCCTCAACAAATGCATCATCAACATAATCATTTTCTTTTAACTCAGAATTTTTAGGAAGTTTATATCCAATTCCAACAGTTAAATAACCCTCAGTATCTTTATAAACTTGATTCTTTTTACCCTCATGTTTCTTAATACGTTCTTTAACTTGCTCCATATGTGGGTCATTAATTATGTCTATTTTATTATTTATATCCATCTGTCCTCTCTAGGTTGTCTGCCAATAGCAGATTCCATAAATCTTTCTAAATCTTGGTTTATTAAATCCTCTTTGTGTTGATTATAAGACAATGTCTGGTCTCTATCCATACGTTCTACCCAATAGTTAGCTGCAATAGCCAAAGCATCTATTTGGTCATCATGTCTTAATGCACCTTTATCTCTAGTAATCCTAGTCATTTGTCTAAATAACTGGTGGTCAGGTTCTAATTTAAAGTCTTCTTTAACAAGTAAATCATCAATAACTAACCTGTGACTATTCATAATAGGTTCTAAAGTATCAATAATACGCTTTTCTTTCTGTATATTATGTCTAACTTCTTCTATTTCACAAGGGTGAATCTTAGCCATTACAGGCTTTAATAAAGCTGTTGCCATACCATCACCAAAGTTACTCTCAATAACTACATAGTTAACTTCTTGTTCTTTAGCAATATGAGATAAACGAGACATAGTTTCATCTGAATATCCACCATCTAATGAACCTATAGCAGTCAAATATAATACACCGTGTAACATCTTTAATACACAGTAAGCTGTCTTGTCTTCCCCACGCCCAGAGGGGTCTATAGCCATCACAGAGCCCTCAAATTTAGTGAATTCAGGGCTGGTGTACATTGGAGCCACATAATAATCGCCTTTAAGCCCAACGTTAGGTAAATCAGGGTTTATAGCCTTAATTTGTTCTACTCCAGATGCCCATTGTATCTTAGCTGGTGCTTCTTTCCATGTAGAACATCCAGACATAACAATTAAATCGTTTAGCTTTAATGGGTATCTATTAGCGTCAGACATAGTAGTGTCTAACATAAACTGTAAATTAAATCCAGATTTACCGTAAGATGATTGTCTTTCTAACAAATCAACTGCATCAAATCTCTTAGGGTCTGTAGGTTGTCCCTCTTTATCTGTAATTTTAGCTATCATAGGAGCTATTTTATGACCAAAACTAATCATTTGTGTCTTAGTTGGGTATAATGCAGTCCATATTCTAGTCTTATAACCACGTTCTTCAAGGTCATTATACAATGACATCTCTGTTTGTGGTGTGCCTAAGAAGATAATCCTACCTACTTCAGGCTTGATAATCGCATCAAATTCTTTAACTGTCTCACCTAATCTATCACGCATAAGCTGCGTTTGTGAGTTATTAGCGGATTCTACGTCATCTGCAATGATTAAATCAGCACGTGAACCTGTTAATTGACCTGTAATACCCATAGATTTTACTGATGGTGCATGAGATGCAGTCGCTGGGGCTACATCAAAGCTAACCTTAGAACTTCTTTGGTTATCTCTAGGTACTAAATGCTTTAATATTGGCATTTCACCAATAAGTCTTTGTGTAAATGTACTAAAGTCATCTGCTCTTGATTTACTAGCAGATACCACTAAAATGTTTCTTTGTGGGTTTAATAAAAGCTGGTGACAAACAAATGCTGATGTAATCCAAGACTTACCTACGCCCCTAAAGGCCTCAATAACAAGTCTTTTCTCAGAACTTTGTAAATAATCAGCTATATCGTACTGTATCGGTGTTGGTTCTGGTAAATTTAAGTGTTTCCAACAAAGATATAAAAAGTTTTTAAAGTTTTTTATTCTATTATCCATCTATATCAAATGGTACATCATCTAAGATGTTGTCAGGTTTCTTTTGTAAACTCTGAGAACTATAAGTTTTACATACATCTAAACATACTTTCATTTCTGAAGCAGTTAAATCTTGTCCTGATTTAAGCTTTGCATAAGCATGCGAAACTAATAATTCTGGTAATTCTTTAATAATCTTATCAATAGTAGATTGATTATTACATTGACATGAGGAATATTCTTTTCCACATGAACATGATTTCATTTCTACTGGTCTATTTTCCACGACCTTGTCCTCTATAATCATTTTTGTCTTTCTTTGAATGTCTGCCTTTTCGTTTTATTCTCTTTCTAGGAGAAAATACTTGTTGTGCTTTCTTAGCCATTACTATAGAGACAGTAATAAAAGAGAATAAATTACAAAAGCAATTATTTTATATTTATTATCAATTACTTTTGCTTTAATATCTTCTGGTGTATATCCAAATATTATCATTATTTTTTTCCTTTAGGTTTTTTAAGATTACAAACATATAGTTCTTTCCAAAGCTTATTTTCCCATCTACTTACAATAGTTAATAAACATCTTAGAAATTTTCTATACATTAATTACCTCATTAGTTACATCCCAGTATATTTAAAGGGATTTAAGTTATCAATATCTTTTTGCATGTTTTTACATTTACATGATTTTAATAGACAACAAATGCCTATCCATAATTTATATATACAATTATTCATAATTTAAAAAAAGTGATGTGAAAATATATACCACATAATTAAATATATTATAAAAAAAGTCAGTGGTTTCATACCTTTTTTATTATTGTTTTCATTTTTATTTATCCCAAAAGGGTCATCTCCAAATGTCATTTTTTATACTTATCTAACATATTCATACCGAAACTACCACAATATACAATTAATATTGCATATAACAGTTCGCTTGGTGCTGATTTTATAATCTCAAAACCTTTAATCATAAAAGGTTGCATACTAGGAATAAAACACATAGATATTCCAAAAGTTGTAAATATAGTTAACCATTCATCTTTCCAAGATTTCTCACTAGAAATAACTTGTTGTAATTGAACTGTTTTTGCAGCTTCAATTTCAGCTATTCTTTCTATTTTTTTAACTTCTAAATGATGTTGCACAGCACCAATAGTCTTGTCAACAACAAGTTTTGCTATTGGATTTTTAAATAGGAAGCCTAATATAGGTAGCATTTTGATATTTTGATTTCTCACAAGTTAATGTTAATGCAATATTTCTAGCAATTAAATCAGGATTCATATAATCAATAATTTCTTCACCAGCTTTAAAACATTCTTCATAAGTAGAATACATCATTGGTATTTCACCTTTGATACATAAATCTAAATTATTAACACCCATAGATAAAAAACATATTACAGCAGTTAATTTAAACATTAAGGTAATAATATGTCTTTTATAATAATTATAAATTGTCCAAAAACCATAAAACCAACAGTCCACATTACTTTACGTATGCTTGCTATATCTTGCTCAATGTGTGTTAAATGATTTGTTTCAATAATTTCAATTGATTGACGAATTAATTTTATATCTCCTTTAACTCTCTCAATTTCAATGTTGAGGTCATGTATTTCTTTCATAATTTTAATGCAGAATTGCTCCTTGTTTGCTTATAAATTCAAACTCGTCTTCTGTATATGGAAACATGTTAATTTGTACCTTTTTCTATTTTTTTATACCAACAAACACATTTTTTGTTGTGAAAGATTTTACAAATAAGTTTTTTAATTGTTTTCATTTATCTTATCCTTTACTTCCCAATTTATAGTAGATTCATTCCAAGAGTAATATTGATTTTCTTCTAATTGTGTTGTTGGTTTAGCAACTGGTGCTTCCCAAATACAAGTATCTTCATTTAATATCCAAGAGTTAAAAGGTTTAAATGGAATAAAAGCATCTCTGTCTTCATCATAAGTATATCCAATACTTGCGTGATTTTTTCTAAAAGGTGTTCCACCATTATTATGTACTCCACCATGAGTATTGTAAGATGTTTGTTTCCATACAGGATAACCTGTAAGTTTAGTTAAGAAATCTACACCAATACTTTCTTGTTCTACACCATTACTGTCGTGTAAAACTTCATTAACTAATGATTGAACCTCAATCACTTTTCCGTTTAATCCTATTTTTGCAAATGATGCCATAATTTATCTCCTATGTTGTGTAACTTCCTGAACCATTAAATTGTAAAACTTTATAACTTCCATCATCTAAAACTGTTGGTGAACCTGTTGTTGTTCCTGAATAATTAGCAGTTGGCATACGAAGTATAACCACTCCTTTTCCACCTGCACCTGATTGAACTCCTGAAGTATCAGCACCATTTCTAGCACCACCACCACCTCCACCAGTATTCGCATCTCCAGCAGTTGCATTATTTTCTCCAATATTACCTGCTCCACCACCACCAGCTCCGCCAGTACCAGCAGTTGTATCTGCACAACCACCGCCTCCACCTGCTCTTGTAATAGAAGAACCAGTTATTGATGAAGCTGTACCCGCACCTCCATTACCACCTGTTGCTGCAGTAGTTGAATTACCACCTACGGCACTAGCTCCTCCACCTCCACCTCCTCTACCTGAACTTGTATTTCCTCCATTATTACCTTGGCTAGGAGAAGTACTTGGAGTGTTTCCTGTTCCTCCATTTGAATTAAGTGAACCACCACCACCTGAACCACCATTACTTCCAGTTGATGGAGAATTAGATGGAGTAAGATAAGCACCACCGCCGCCGCCTCCAGTAGAAGTTATCGTAGTTAATCCTGAACCTGATATTGAAGAATTTGAACCATTGTTACCTGATAATCCTGGCATAGATGAAACTAAAGCACCGCCATCTCCAACTGTTACTGTAATTACTGTTCCTGCACTTACAGATTGAGTAGAAGTTCTATATCCTCCCGCACCGCCTCCTCCACCTATTCTTGAACCACCACTACCGCCTCCAGCTACTACTAAAAATTCTATATCATAATCTGCTGGAGATAAAGCATCTGTGCCTTCATTAATTCCTGATGTCGCAATCCAACCTTGTGTAGAATCTGCATACATTAATATAACACCTTCTCTTTCGCCATTTAATAAGAAATTAAATGCCTGACCTTGTATATCTTCTCCATTACCATCAATTGTTAAAGCATTGGTATCAAAAGTACCTGCGTAATCTACTAATTGAATTGTATCTCCTGCGGAAGGTGATGCAGGTAAGGTAACTGTAAATTCAGCAGATGTTGTGTTGCAAGGATATGCTCTACCAGCTACTGCTGTGAAACCTGTTGTTTGAACTGATTGTAATGCAAGACCTCCCACACCAGAAGGTAAAGAAGTGATGTTAGCTAAAGAAGTATTATTAATTCTATCAGCAGCAAAAGTTCCTGTAGTAATCTTAGCTGTATCTAAATTAGGAATATCGTCTGCTGTAAAACCGCCTGATATAATGTTTGATAAATCTCTTGCTTTTGTCATAATATTATCTCGCTGTTGTTGGTATATTGTTAGTTCCTACTAAAGGATTTTCTGCAAATGCCATGTAGATGTTAGTTTGACCACTAGAATTAGAATGTCCTGAATTGCTTCTTAATTTAAAACCATTTGATAATAAATCTATATCAAAATCACTAGTAGATGCTTCTGCATCACTAGTATTAGGTTTAAGTGTTTTATTAGTAATATTAAAACCATCTCTTTTATTATCTCTGATAGTCCAATTTTCACCACTACCATCTCTTTTTATCATAACAAAAGCTGGTTTAAATCCTGTATAAACAAATGTACCATCAGCAGAACCATTACCTGTGTATTTGCCAAACTTGCTGAAACCTTTTTTCTCTGCAAAACAATAGGCTACTATTCCGTTACCTGAACCATTTACTTTTCCTGAATCGCCAATAGAAAAAACAGAAGAAGTAGGTGCTGTATTTTGCCATATATTTGAAGCTGTAGTAGTAGCATCTGTTAGATTTAATGCTAGATATTTTGTCCAACCTAAACTTGTATTACCAACAATCCAGTTTTCAGCAGAATCTCTATTTTTAAGTATTATCATTTGAGGTGCAGAAGTTAAACCATGTCCAACTGTAGCATTTGCACCTGTGCCTGTCCAAGTAACGATACTAAATCCACTTGTAGTATTAGCTGAAACACTAGAAGTAATAGAACCATCTGTATTAGATGAAGCTGTACCACCAGCTTTCCATGACCAGCCGACAAAATTACCACCAGAATTATTTATACTTGTATTATTACCAATAGAAAATCCATCTAAATCATAAGAAGTAACTAAATTAGCTAATCCTTGTTCAACATTAGCACTATCTGATGATAAAAATCTTCCAAGTCCACCAGCAACAATATCGTTTTGCAAAAGATGAACTGCTGTTCCACTTCTTTGTTTAATCCAAGAAAAGTTTGGTTGAAAGCCAACTCCTGTAATAGATTGAGTAGAACCATTACCAGTATAAAGAACTGAGTTAAAATATTCTGATGATTTATTTATCTGTGCCATTAGCAAATCTCCGATTTGATTATGTTATTCATTAGCTGTACTCCTGTGCGTTAATTGATTTAGTACAAAGTGCTTTATAACCTGTTGGAAC
>Ga0208161_1000105_pt1 | contig 41953 bp, 27 predicted proteins | sample CB_VirMetaG_3_FD_184538 | JGI IMG/M metagenome (GOLD analysis project Ga0208161, IMG submission 184538) | Freshwater to marine saline gradient viral communities from Chesapeake Bay - CB_1508_1S Viral MetaG (SPAdes) (version 4) | ecosystem: Environmental > Aquatic > Marine > Coastal | place: USA... | reverse complement strand
GGGCTACAACAAGGTCTTTATAGACGATCTCTTCAAGGATTCCTCGGAAGTGTGGAAATTTTGGAGGCAGGCAGAAAGAGACTCGAAAAAATCCGGGAAGCGGCCTTTAATAGTTTGGCAGCAGGATAACAAATCTATACTTGCTATTACTGAAGATGTATTCAAGATTACAGAAGTAGAACTACAAGCTATAAGATATAAAAATATACTAATACACAAGCTTGATGATCTACTACAGAATACAACAGATCCTTACTGGTTTATAAATTAAGTTAATAACTTTCTAAGTAAGAAGGTTTGAATTCTTAGAATATTTTCTAGAATAACATTAGTATTAGATTTATCAACAGAATTATTAAGTTTTACTTTAGTAGCATGGTATTCAGTGTTTTTTCTATTACCAATAAGATTAGCTGTTCTACCTTCGTAAGCTGTAGTAACTCTTCTGCCATCTGGGGATATAATCGACACTCCAAAGTATTTTGAGGGTCCTGCTTCTCCAACTCTAATCTCAGCACTATTTGGATTTTTAATCCAATCTCGCCAAAGTGAGCAAGCTGACTCATTGTGGTCAAAAGAAATTCTACTTCCGGTAGAACCTCTAGTTCTTCCTTCTTTATAGACTGTAGTCAACATTCGCTCGCCTGTTGTCCCAGGCATGGTTGCTAACATAGCTACAGCATGTCTATCTGCTACTGGCGCTCTTGGATTTGTAGCATCTCTGTAGAATTTCTCTACAGTAGAATTTTGGCAAGCTACTACTAGTTCTTTCTTTAGTTCTTCAATTCTCTTAGGGTTGATTGGCTTAGTCTTATAAGCTTTTTGTAGAGCAGTTGCAGTTGTATAAACTTTATTGTCCTCTGCATCAGCACTACGAACAGAATTCTTGATCTGTTCTAGGTAAGCATGGGGACTTTCTTTCTTGCCATTAACAACTTTAGGACCTAAGCTTAAAATAGCTTTTTCTTGTTCCTGTAATTCTTTATTTAATTTGCTTAGTCTAGCTTGGGCAGCTTTTCTAGCATTTTTAGGAATACGTAAAGTATCGCAAGTGCGTTCTAGCCATGCTTTTTGTGCAGGAGTTTTTGGATTAGTAGCAGCTTCTAAAGTGGCTGCCTCAGCCCCAGAACCATGCTTCACTGCATCACCGCCAGTGATGGAAGTTTTAAGTCCCTCTGGGATAGCATACATCACTTTATTTCTATCGTAAGGTGCTCCTGGTCCTGTTAATCTATCACTGGAAAGTGCTGTTGATAGTGATTGAGATTCGTCAAGCATCTCGCCTACGGTCTTCTCTTGCACGTAAGTGTCAGCTTCTTCTGGCGTTATCCCATGGACTCTAGCAAAAGCTTCGACAGCTTCTTCCCTAGTTGCATAAGCGTAAGTTACATCCCTTCTAATACCTTCACCAGTAACTTTTCCACTATGGAAAACCATGGGATTTCCCAACTCTTTTACTTGGGTCATTAGCCCAGCTAACTCAGAGTATAGCTGAGGAGTTAGATCTGAACAGTTATCTAAATTTTGAACGCCGTCTGTAAGCGATTGTAAAGCTTCTAAGCTTTCAGCAGGCACCGAAGACTTACCTTCTTCGAAAGATTGAACAGCCTCATTAGCCATACCTAAGTATCGACAAACATCTTTTAGATCACTAAATACTGATTTAATAGAGGTCTCAATCTCATCCTGCATTTCAGGATCTCCATCTGCTCCATTATATTGTTGAACTAATCCAGCGAGTAATAGCAAGTTTTCCTTCATAGTGCCTCTGAGGTTATTCTCGTCCCCAGAGCTATAGTTCTCCATTTGATGGACTTTAAACTTTCTACGACCCAGCAGGGACGGCTGCATAGCCATTGCAATATCGTAAAATTGTCTATTCCTATCTTTAAAAGCAATTCTCGTAGTAACCCCTCTGATTAATACTTTTCCGTCATTTGTAAATTCAACCAAACCTACTAACTCTATTTTCTCAGCTTCTGTTAACTCTCTTTCTCCAATAACAGACATTAATTCAGCAGCTCGCTCAAAGTTTTTGGCAGCAGCATCTGATTCTTCTTTTGGAACAGTGGCTGCTCCAAGAGTAATACACTCTTTCTTTTTCTTTCTTTTCTGTTCATCTTTACACTCAGCGCCAAATGCAACTTCGATACTATCCAAAGATAATTGCCTAATATTGCGAAGTTGTGTTAGTAAAGTATTTTGATAGTTATAAAAAAGAGCTCTCTGCACTTCGTCCCAAGTGCTAAGATAAGTTACTCTCTTAGCCTGTTTTAATAGCTTAACTGCTTCACATGATTTACCTGTTCTAGCTGCTCGATAAGCTGCTTGAAGTTCTCTATCATTTTCTGAATCGTTTTTTAGCTTACTCATGTTAGCTGATAATCTCAGCCTACATCTAGCTTCTGGGTTTCCATAATTACCTGTAAGCTTTTCTAAGCTTTTGGTAATAAGACCAGAAATTCTCTCTACTCTAGCTATGAGTTGTTGCTGCTCAACCTGCTCTGGTGTGGGTGCTACTTGTGCTTGTTCTACGCCTGCTTCTTCTCCTTGCGTCGGCTCCCCTTGCTGTGCCCCGAAATAAGCTCCTAAATTTTGAGCTTCTTGGTTCTGTGCTGAAATAGCTTGCCCGGTTGTCGCATCAATGGTCCACGGAGTTCCTCCATCTAAAGGGCTCACAGAGATTCCTACAACTTGTTTACTTTTTTTGTCTTTTTTCTGAGCGAATCTGTATTTCCTCTGTGAAGGCGAAGTTACTACTCTAGCATTTGGGTCTTCATTATTTACTACTGAGTTAGCGGCTGCTAAAAGCTCTGCCCGTCTCTGTTGAATTGCAGGGTCCTCATTCTCATTTAATGGGGATACACAGCAGCCTTTTTTCTCGTCGAAAGCTTTTAAAAATTCTAATATGTAGTTCATGATACGAAAAAACCCGCCTATAGTATTTATAGGCGGGTTTGCGAAAGATTATTACCTAATCTCAGGTAGCCTGGACATTTTTAAAGTCCATGAAATCATACTTGAAGGTAACTTCAATCGTGTGGAAGTCGTTAGTGCTGTAGTTTACTTCAGCAGGCTTCCATGATTTAGGATATACACCGTAATACTCTAGAACTGCAAATGGGTTCTTTGCGTTATCCAGGTAAACAACCTCAAGACGGTTTGCCTTGAAGTGTGGTTGGTTAGTTCCACCTGGGCGAGTGTTCTGTGCCAAGGTTCCTGTCGTTGGGTCGTAGACACTCTTGAACCAATCCCATAACGTTGGGGCCGTCTCACGGAGGTAAAGATGGTCAAACGTTATTGATAAATCGTCAGGTGTAGCCTTACCAGGATAGAAGACCTTATCGTTTAGTCTATCAACTGTTATATCTTCAACGGAGAAGCCTGCGCCTCCTACCTGCTTTGCAGCTAAGGTAAGATCAACACCTTCTAGAGTTCTGTTTGAAGGCAGTCCATAGAAGTGGACTTCAAATTGATAAGCTCTTACTGAATCAAGCTCCGTAGAGATTACCGGGAGACCTTCTCCCGGAACAAACTCTCTACCATAAATTGTTCTATAATATGATTCTGCCATTTTTATTCTCCGTTATTATCCTGATATTTTAGCAGACTGTGAGGTGATGTTTAGTTCGAAGACTACAGCCTCAGCAGCTTTCGTTGGCTTGATAAGAATCTTACACCAAACTTCGTTGCGATCAACTCGCAGTGGAGTGTTTACAGTTTCATCACAAATTACCTTGAACTCTGTGATACCGCGACGACGCTTGATATCGTCAAGAAGTGGGTTAACAGTTTCTTGGATCTGTGACCAGAGGATTGCATCATTTGGTTCGAATGCAAATCTTTGCGTAGAGAGCAGAAGAACCTTTCTGATGTAAATCATCAGCATTCGAACGTTGATGCGGTCAAGAGCAGTTGGTGCTCTTTGAGCAGTTCTTTGTCCGAAGATCGTGATACCTTGTTGTGGGAAGTTAACGATTGGGTTAATTACGTTACCACCACTATACATGGAGTCTCTATCACCTTGGTTAAGGATCGTCTGAGTCTGCGTGGGCTTCGTCAGGCGGCCCCGAACAAAACCGGCAGGGGCAAACCATAGTTCAGAAACACCTGCCGTGTAGGCGATCTGACGAGCGCCATAGATAGCAGGATCGAGCCACTTATCCTCACCTAAAGTTGGAACAAACGTCTTAACCCAAGGCCAGTAGATTGCTGCGTAGGAGGAGTTGATTGCAGCCGTTCTAGTATCAGAAAGACCGTTTGACCAGTCAATCGCTTCTTGTGGCGTATCTGCTGCCAGATATGGAGGAGATACACAAGCAATGAAGTTTTGGCTGGTTTCAGCTAGGGTGATTAAAGCATTCTGAACGTTTTGAGACGCAAGTCCTGGGACTAGTCCTATCGTGAGGTTTAATCCATCATCGTCGAGAGCGTAGATGCCAGTCTTTTCTTGAGGATCTCCGATAACGAATTCCTCGTAATTATTGGGATCAGCGCCGTTATCACCGCTAGCCATAGCCACGGTGCCTTGGACCAGCTTAAGGAATCTTGGAGTTCCAGTAACAAAGGCAGTCCCAGATACCCCACTTACTGCGGCACCCTTAATAAATCCATCTGCTGTAGAAGCAAAAACTGCTAGTTTTTCAGGCTCAATAACGGCATCCTCTTCATACACAGATCCTTGAATGAAGTCTGATTTTCCTTCTGAGATAACATCAGTCAGGAAGAGGCCACCATTAAGAAGAGATGCTTTGAATGATTCTTTTAAAGCACCCTTATCATTCAAGACAACAGAGAACTTAGAACCACCAAGAGGATCAACTTCAATACTATTTCCACTTAATGAACCGTCAGATTTAGTGCCTAAATTATACCCGGCTCCAGGGTAGAGACTTTCGACAACATACTTCAGAGATGAAGTATAGATAGAACCACCACTAACAGTTAGCTGACTAAAGCCTACTAATTCTGAGGCAGCGTGGACACCACCATTTTGATCCACAGCCATGAGGACTGGCTCGCTAGCAGATACATAAAGAGTAGCACCTGAACCTGCGAAAGAACCAACAATGAAGCCTGCGGCTGTTTCACCTGTTGTTACCACAGTTTTTGGTGCGACATCTCCGTTTGCGTCAATTTCATAGGGGTATGCTGCAACAGCCTTCAGGCCATCAAGGTCAGTTCCAAACACAGAGGCTAGTGCATTAAATTGATCTGTTCCTGCGCTAAGGTTTGCTACATAAGTTTTGATGAACGGGAAAGCAGAAGCCCCAGTATGATCAGTAACTTGGACTTTGAAAGTAACTTTCTTGGTCACTCCTACGCCTGCGGAACTAACTGCTATAGCGGGGCAGAAACCAAAAGGAATGGTTGCTGAAGCATTCTTTGCGTCATCATCTACTGCTCTCACGAAGTAAAGCCTATTGCTGGCTTCGAGAATCTCTAGACCAGCTAAAACTCCTTGACCAACAACCTCGACAGGCTCTCCAAAAGTATCAACTAATCTTTCTTGGCTAGTGATGAGAGTAGCCTTGTTAGTTGGTCCTTTTTCAGCGAACCCTACTACGCCTACAGTTGTAGAATCTATAGTTGCAGGATAGTTTGAGATATCCTTTTCGATTACATAAACGCCGGGGCTCACTATATTTGCCATTTTACACTCTCTCTAATCGTAAGATTTTTTTCTTAATCATCTTTTTGATCTGTGATGATACACTAGTTTCTGGAATCATGACAGATTCTTTTGGTGTAAGCCAAAAAGATTTAGAACCAGTTTCAGACATGAGGAATATATTAAAACCTTGACGGGATAAATTAACTAGTTTGACCAACATCATTGCTCCTTAACTGTTAATCCACCCGTGTTAACTTTAACTGTATCATTAATGTTTACAGTTCTTTGTTTTGCTTGATTAGCTGCTTCATTGAACACTTCATAAGCCACATAATCTGTTTCGTGAGTGCCATTTGATGTATAACAAAGAGCATAACCTGAAACACCAAATGTGGCGGGTGCGTCTGATGGGAACGTAATTTCCCCTTCTGAGTTGCTCATTTGCATGAAACCAGCAACAGGTGCTAGAAACGTGCTCCCGAACTTATTGGTGCCGATGCTTGCTCGGAACTGACCAGCACTGACCTCTACAGCAGATATGGATGAAGCCGTGAAAGGTTCTGCGATCGCAGGGACCCCTGATAACAAAGCTAGGTGGAGACCACCAGTATTGACTGCTGGCATTGCGCCACTTGCCATGTATTGCAGAATATCTACTGCAAATTCTCTAACTTTACCTGAAGCCATAATTAATTACTCCTCTTTAGTATTTATCAATTCCTTGGAAAATATAATCACAAAACCAAGGTAATTTTTTTAATTCAAAGTATTTTTCTTTATTAGATCAATAATCCTAAGCTTAGAAGCAGACTCATTAGGTATTATTAATCGACGATCGGTCAGCACAGTTTTCGGAGTTAGAAATGGAGCCGTAAGTAAAGGCGTCAATCTAGTCCCCCGAAGAGCGTATAAAACTAAACCTTTTATTGTGCCTGCCCCCCAATCTGCTGTTGCTATAGGAAATTCGATAGCTCCATTGTATTGAACTACTATGCCACTTACGGATTGACTAGGGACGTTCGTAATTCCTGGTAATGAAAAGTTGGCTTTTGTTATTTGTTGTGGATAGTAAGAGCCTGTTGTTACAGCCAAAGGCTTTATCCCAGGAAGACCATTAACCAAAACACCAGGAACAGAGAAAAGCTCTGCTGCTCCTAGCCAACCATCTTTACCATCGTCTGGTAATGCTGATAGTAATCCAACGAAATACAGTCCTTCAGTTACATCTAAAAAGTATGGATTGTTAGATCCTCTGCTAAAATCTAACAGAGAGTTTTCAGCTTGCAGTAAGTAGGTAGTTTTCATCGGATTGGGAAGTAAACCTCAGAATTAAATTCTTCTATCTTACCAGTATTGGTAATAACGAATCGTGGGCTTGGTATATAGGATTCGACTGTTACATCAAATGATTTTCTTATTAGTCTATCCTGACCCTCAGGTGCTAAAACTTCATTAGTGGGTGATTCATTTTCTAAGTAAGCTTTTGTTGACGTGTTAAAAGAAGTTTGGATAGACATATCAGGGTTAAAGTCTCTATGGATTTGTTCGGTAAGTTGATCCATATCTTCCTGATATTTTGTCCAAACACTTAGTCTATAGTTTATTGATACTGGGATCGGAGCAAGTCTAGCGACTCTGACAGCTCTTTGTTTTTCATTATCCCAATACTTATCATAGACGATCATGCTTGATGTTCTTCTTCTATTTTTATCATTTGTATTACCAACTCTGAATACAGAGACGACTGGTAGGATTATGTTATGTTCCTGTCGCAGTTTAGCTACTACACGCTCGGTATTACCATGCCAACAAGGAACTCGCTTAAGCTCGTCTTGATCATTTATGTAGACATATTGAGAGAAGATATTTATTAGATACTCAAGGGTTTCTCTATAGATTTCTGTGATTTGAGGACTTCCTTCAGATCTCTTAGAGAGTTCTTTTAATAGTTTCTGCTCAAAACTAAGGAAAGAAGATTGAGTAGTGGCTCGTTGTCTTGTTATAGAATCTATCTCATTTGTAACTGAGGCGCGAGATACAGACCTTTCGCCTAGTGTTAAATTCTCAAAACCTGAACGATCCTGGCGAGACTCTCCTGCAATCGAATTTCTCTTAACAAATATAGAACTATCTAGCTTAGATCCTAAAGCGAATTCGGGTTCAAAAACAAATCTAAATATATCCCCATCAAGATCAGATGATCCAGAAACATCACCTGTGATAGCTACACCCAATGATAAGTATGCTAGTGATGCCTCTGACGATGATTCAAGATCACCTTCTAGCTTAACTATTGTAGCAAACGAACCTTCAAGGTCAGAAGAACCTGAAACTTCGGCACTAGGTAATTTTGCGAACCCATCAATTAATAGGGATGTTAAAGTGGTTTGTGAAGAAGAGCTTAAATCTTCAAGTATAATTGATTTAGAAATTGTATCAACTTCAGGTTCACAAGATCCTGAGATGTCACAATTTGATAGTGGAATTATTCTAATAAATTCGGCTATCAGTGAAGTATTAGAGTCTACACTAAAATCAGTTATATTTCTACTAATAGCTAATGGTAGGGAATCTAGTTGACTACCCGCAGCAATAGAGCCGTTTATCAGTTTAATAACTGGTGGGTCTTTGTTTTCTATTGAGTCTATAATTCCTGAAAGATCTGAAGAACCTTCAACGCTTAGATCAATCAGTTCTTTTATTCCTTGCTTTTCTATGTCACCATTTAAGCTAGATCTTAGAGCTACTTCTAACTCTGTAAATTCTTTTAGTCCTTGCTTTTCAATATCCCCATAAAGTTCTGAGCTACCTATCGTTTCTAAATTTTGGAATCTATTTATTACTAGTCTAGCAGAAATCCCATCCATTTTCGGGATAAAGCTTTCATTACCTATATCTCTAGTAGCTACATTGACATCACCAATGACTCTAAAGCTGCAAGACAATTCGGATGATCCTGATACATCTCCAACTATATCTTTTGCGACTGAAGCTCCTAGAGACAAGGAACCTAATGGCATATAGGGTGTTGACTCAATGTGTTCAGCATTCTGGAATGTTACATCTCTAAGGAATGCTGCTGGTTTCTTAATGTAAACAGATACTAATAAAGTTCCTAAATTTCCTATGGATCTTTGTAATTCTACTCCATCAATGCTTTGCGTAATATTTACTGATGTGTCTGGTAATATTGAACTGAGGTTGTAATTTACTTCGACCTCATGTGAACGAGCCCCTGAATCGAATTTAACGACTAAAGGCCAGTTTAGATAGAATGGAGCAACTCCTGTGTTTTTAACGTTAACTGTTATATTAAAGTTTTCACCTTGAGCTACCTCAGTAGGCATTACTGAGTTTTGTATAAATAAGCTATACCCAAGAGTTTGGATATGAGTTAGCATATTATCATATTGCTCTTGAGTATTGTAACGATTATAAAAATATCCAAAGGCTATAGCTTCAGAGAGTGAGCTTGTCTTTTCTCTTCTGATACATTCTAAAAGGCTTTGAGGTTGTTGGCTGTATGTTGCGGGAACAGTTCCCGAGTATGTTGTGTTATAAGCGTCACCATTTCTTGCTAGCTCTGGGCGAGTCTCTCCTCCCATGTAGCTATACTTCCACTTATCTCCGGTCCCATAGTGATTTATCTGAGTCTCTGTATACCAAGGCTTACCTGGTTCATCAATACTCATCCATCCGAACGAGTCATCATGTATACCAAGCCTAGTATTTAAGTCTACCATAGCTAGGACTGGACTATCAGGTAGTGGTCTGTTATTATCCCGGCCATCCAAGAATCTACCACCGATCAAGGTTTTTTTGAATGCTGCATCTACGGCATAAGCTAACGTTGATAGGAATGCAGCGGGAGGATTTCTAGTCCAACGAACAGGGAAAATAGGATTTCCATTTTGATCTAGTGCTGGAAAACTCCAAGCAGCGTAGTTATTCCACTCACCCCAGTGACCAGCAAGACCTACGTGGAAATCAATAATTCTAGGATCGCCGTCGTAAACTCTACCTAACTCAGTGAGAAGCCTTACGCACTCATCAGTGAGAGCTTGGCTAGTGTAGTCTGGGACGTAGCCCGACATGGCTAATCCTGCGGAGTTCTCTACTGTCAGGTAAGGATAGCCTTCGACCGGCCCGCCAAACTCTGTTCTTAAAAATTTTGGAAGACAGTAATCTTGTGTTAGTGGTTGCAATATTTCATATCTTCTTGGCTGCCCAGGCTCATCAATAGTTCGTAAGTTTCTAGGCATATCAATGTGAATTCTTATGTTTGCTTGGCAGCGATTAGCTGCGATCTGATTTAGCTGCTGTTCTAATATAGTAAAATCAAATTGATTAGTTTCACCACCGTTTACATAGAGAGCAGACATACCCACATCACGAACAGCTTCGATAGATCTAGGAAGTGCGTTCTTCTGATCCCCCTGTCTAAAGAACGGGTAGACGCCTTTGCCTGGGTTGTATAGGGCACTTGGTTGAAGCTCGTATGTGTAAGTGTAAGTTGTGGTAGTGTTATCAATAACTTCAAAAGAACAATCAAGCTCAGTGGAGCATCTAAGATCTCCAGTTATAGTTTTAATTGTTGTGTTAAGGGTCCTATCCTTAAAAACATTATCAGTGACACCTGCAACATAAGGCATCACTTCAGGATCTCCTGGTTTATAGAAAGCAGCTTTTCTTGAATTTAAGCCGACACTAGGCCACCCTAAATACCCATAAAGTGCTTTACTGTAAAACTCATTTCTGAGAGCTCCGGTAGTTCTTGTTAGTTCGATATCGTAACCAGGACCATAAAACTCAAGAATAACTTGTGCTGCTTTATTTGCTAAGTCTACAACATCAGAATCAGACAAATCACCGTAGGCATATAAAATTTCCCAAGCCCAGATAATAGCGTTAGTCGCCCAGTTAGTAGTTCCCCAAGCACTACCAAGAGCCGTCCCTCCACTATATTGGTTTGAATAAACAAACCATGGACCTAGTTTTGGTCCTGACATTACTTTTTTCTTTACTCTTTCACCTTTATGGAAATAAGACTCGCAGATATACGGGGTAGTAGTATAGTCTGTATTTCCATTTTCTAGGATTGTAAAGGATAGTTCTGGTTGCGTAAACCATTCATATGGCCTCTCTGCTGACCAGCTTGACTGAGCGTAAGCATGTAGATATTTTCCTTGGAACCGTGAACCAGTATTAGGAGTGTCCGCTCTACCAGCCATATTAGCAATACAAGTTTTTGCTACATCAATAAAATACTGTTTTGCTTCCAGATATGTATCATACAGAGCGTCACCCACCTCTGCATACGTATCGAAGTTACAAACAAAATCTAAAGTAGACTGTGGTCTTCTTAAGTAAATTTCTTGGAATATTAATCCGTAAGCTTTAAAAACTTCAATAACAGGAGAGATGAAAGGGAATAGTAAAGATTGCTGATATGCTTGAGTGCTATAGTTATTAGGTCTTCTGCCTTCTAAGTCCCCATTTTCTCTTAAATCTATTGGGACTGCTGTCACACTTGGGTGAGCACTTACAGGAATAGCTGTGACGTTTTGGCTAGGTAATGGTGGACCGAATACCTTAGTAGCTAAAGGATCTTCAGGACACTCAAACTTATAAGCAAAGTATTCAACATTATTAGATAAGACTACAGAGGTTCCTGGCTCTCCTGGGTTTGACCTCGGTGGATCTAAAACATAACCAGAAGCAATGAAACCTTTTAAACGACCTTTATCGAATTGGAATTGTCTGCGACTTGTGCTCCAAAAATAAAATTTACTCTCATCAACATAATCTAATTCGTCGTAAGGAGGAACATAGACTTCTTGTTTAGCTGCTACTTGTGCGCTACCTACGTCACGATAACACCAAACAGCCGCTCTATTCTGATTGAAGTTAGGAGAAATTTCTCTAATGGGTAAGCCAACTGTATTATACTTACAGTGTTTGAAATTAATTCCCATCTTGTTGGCATTCCAGTAACCATCGAATCTTGAATCATAAGGACCTAAGACGTGCCAAGTTGGGTGTTTCGTATTGTAGTCATAAACTCCGCTAACCCCTCTCGCCCACGGAGGATATCTTTGAGCTACCCAAGGCTTGTTAGGAACACCAGTTGGATTATCTTCCCAATCATAGTTTTGATAATAATTCCAAAATCTTCTTGATAGAGCGTATAGAACTCTTCTTCTTAATTTTTCATTTCTAGTTATACCTATCCCACCGACTAGCATGTTTAAAGGTCGCCCTTCCATTCTAGCAGCATTTCTTAAGTTTGCTCCTAAACCTTGATCTTGGTAGTATAGGTCTCTTATAGGCTCCCCGTCATGATGTGTGGACATGACAATGCCCATAGAGTAGTCTACAAGCTTCAATGCCAACTTGTCTCCTGAAATCATTGCATAACTAAGTAAAGGAGCCCAAGCTGAGTGAGAAGGCGTAAAACCTTCTCTGGATGTCACGCTGTTCCAGAATCCTGGTGATGGGTATCCTTCATTGGCCTGTCTTTTTGGTGTTGGATAACCAATCTTATTATTTCCTGGTTCATACGCACCACCAATTCGGAACTGAAGCATTAGGAAGATATCGCCATACTTCGCTATACCACGAGTCACTGCATTCAGTGGTTCTGATTCTGATAAATATGCAATTACATCTTTAGCACCATTCACTAAACTCATCGACTCGACTTGAAGTCTTTGACCTTCTTGACGACTCGGGTCTCTCCCAGGAACTAATATATGATTAGAAGTTCCAGAGATACAGATATCATTGATTTCTGTTAAGGTATCAAAAGGTGCAACAAATTTTTCTATGTAAGAGTTATTACCAACATTTAATTCAATTAGTTTAGGTCCACTATCTGGTGTAATACCATTAGCATTTATTCTACCACTACTATTAACAGTTTGAGTATACTTAAATCCATAATACTTAGAATCAGCGGGGTTGTATTCTATAAACTTTATAGCATTTATTAATTTTGATTCAGTTGCTTTATTAAAAACTGTATCAGTATAGAATGGAGAAGGACTTATAGTTATATTAGATCCGTCTGGATCTATTGTGTAAGTGTAAAAAGAATAAGTATAATCTTTATCGTTTGCTCCTGCGGGGGGATTAGCTGGTGCTGAAGTAATGTCTAAGCCTATCCCGACAAATTTAGAGATAGTTGGGTTGTAGGTAATTCCAGGGTAACGTTCAAAATTTCCAATAGTATCACTAACAGCAGTAAACTCATTCGTAGCAACAACAAATTTATGAAGTTTCGCTTGGAAGATGCAATAATGTTCTTGGGTATCTTCTTTATAAACGATACTGTAAATATTTTTATTTGCTAGAGAACCTCCAGGATAAGCAATAGGAGTAGAGTTTAGAGGTGTGCCACTCAAAGCAACTAAAACATCACCCTGTCTTCGAGAGTCCCCACCTCTCACCTTACCAATCGAAGCATATGAAGCTACGCCATAAGTCTTTCCTGCTCTTGATGTTCCTCCACCATGACCACCTTTAGTAAAGCCTCTGCCATTTTTAGCTAGGACTTCAGTTCCACCATAGGCTACGTTGCTCCCATAATAACCTAAGGTAGTAAAGTTGTCTATTAATCTATGAGCATTGTTAAATTCAGGATCGTCATATGCTTTGTCAATCCAACCTTGATAGTTTGGATCATTAGTAATTCTCTTTACTGCGTCATTTAAGTATACGTTAGTTATTCTAGTAGGCACATTCAAAAATCGTTTTACAGTCCAAGCATCATCAAACTGGTCAACGAGACGGCCATCTCTAGCTACTTCTATTGATAGTCTATTATTCCACTCTAAATCTATAGCCGCTTCTAAGAACCTAGCGTCAGGCAGTTGAGCACCAGCTAGGATAGCACCGCAACCAGCATAACCGAAAGCAGGCTGTTCACCTGCAACACCTGATCTAGAGGCTATCCCAATAGGATTCATTGCCCAAGGTTCGTGTAGACCACTTAAGAATCCTACTTTAACATTTGTTTCAAATGGAGCTACCTGATACCAAGGATTCTCAAAAGAGTTTACTTGTTCTACTTGAGTTGCTACATCTGGTGGGCAGACAGTGACATTAACGTAGTTATCACTATTCCACATGCTTTCCATCAATATACATGCGGTCTGATAGGTGTCATCATATCTTAGTGGGTCAGGTAGGCGATTATTAATCCAGTCTAAAGGTGCAGGTTGAACAACATTTTTGTAGGCAGTAAATAACTTACGGTTTCCGAAGTTCATATCTATTGCCCAAGTTTTTTCCTTTTGGTTAGAACGCTGTGAGTTTACATCCCTGGTAGATAAGTTAATACTTGGTAAGTATCTGCTATTGATGTGCAAGCAACCACGAAGCACCCAAGTGCAGCTTGCGGGGAGGAAGTTATATCCATATATTTCTACGTCATACCAAGTCTGATTGCCTTTATCAAACCAGTTAATTACTGTCTTTCTAATAGTATTAATTGTTTCTGTAGAAACAGAACAAACGTTTACAGAAGAAGCGTGACATACCACATCCGGCCCAAGAATAGAGAAAGTAATGTCGTCTTGTGAGTGGAATACTGTTGGTTGATAAGCTTCACCTTCGTTGTATGGTATGTATCTTGAAACCCAAGAATCAGGTGTTCCAAAAGATCTTCTTCTTGGACCTGTGTTATTACTAAGTTTTGATGTGCCATCGGCTCGCCCAAACTTATCCTGTAAGTCCATCGTAGCACCTTGAGGATTATAAGTTCCTTCGTCATAAGTAAGAAGTCCCACACCCCAAACAAAGCTAAATGGAATTATGTTCTTTTCGTGTTGAAGTTCATAATTAAAGTTATACCAAAACGGAGGAGCATCTCTACCTGAGGTAGACATAATAGTTATCCTCTCGGCTACTGGGTCTCCTTCTTGGATTACTTCAACTGCTGCACCATCATAATCTAACTCTGGGACAATCCTGCCACGGACAGTGTATTCTTTAGCTAGGCACTCTTGTCCAATATTTGATAGACTAGGATTTTCTGTTACCGATCCTACTTCATCAAAGTTTTGATCATAGATAATATCTCTCTCAGCTACTAATAGCGAAGATCCGTTTGGAAAAGCTCTTTGTTTATCTTGACCATAGAGACCATTATAAAAATCAAAAGAGTTTACAAAGCCATGAGCAGAGAACTCAAAAGTTGTGGGAGTTTCGCAACCAACACCTAGAGCAGATAAAACCCCAGGCGTTAACTTAAAGTTCGGGAACTGAGCAGGCTCTTCTCGTCTAAACGTGTATATCTTTTCTGCGTAAAATGGATAAGGTCCCGAAACAGGTCCGCCTACACTGTAATTGGCTGTGTTTGACCCAGCAGGCATATAGCAGTCCCATTTTACACGTAAATACTTATAAGAGCCTAGAGGGGCTTCCTGTGAAGGTGGGTATGGATCTCCCATAGGTTCCCACTGCACATATCCATTAGAGACATCATCTGCAAAAACTGAGATAGGTGCTACAGCAGGACTTCCTGTGACCTTATCAGGAACAGGAAATGCTCCATTAGGTAACGTAATAACTGAAGTTTTAATCTCGGAGACTTCGTGACCTGTAATGTTTATTACTTTAACTTCGCTAAGATATTCTGACGTAAATGAGGCTCCGTCTGTAGAGGGATCTCTTCCTACCTCAAGAGGAACTGTTGGAATAGGAATTGGATCAAAATCAGTCATATCTCATATCCCCCAAAGTCTGTCATTCCTCCTGTTTGTTCTGGTCTGTCTAATGCGACTTCATCAACCACATCTTCTGAATCTCTTAGCAGTTTAGCAAAACAATTGTAGTGATAAACACCGTAAGCCTCAAAAGCATCCTCCTGAACTTCGTAAATCTCATACTTCATATTCTGAAATAAAGGCTTTACTATGTCGCCAGGGCGAGGAGTTCTTTGAAGCTTCTGATCTATATAGCTCTTATTGAAAGTAAATGTTTGATCATTAGACATCTCTAAACCAAACTCACTAACGTTTTCTTCAATCACTTTAGGATCATAAGAAGCCCAAACAGTTATTGGCTCAGTTGATATAACTTTATTACGTTCTTCTAAGTAAACTTTATCGTAACTCGCCTGACCAAAATACATGTAATAAAGAAGCTTAGACCCAGATAATTTAATATTCTCTTGGTCTATAGAGTTAAAGTAACCAACGTCTGGATTTTTCGTATCGTAGAGCGACAGAAGACTTGCGTCATCGTCCAGATCAGCATAAGGCATTGGTGTGGTAACTTTATATCTCTTATCTTTATCGTTTGGATCAATCATCTTAGTATGTAGTAATTAGTGGTGGTTCTTCTAGTTCTCCTAGAAGTTCCTCGATTAGCTTCTCTTTTTCTTGAGTAGCTTGTTCTATTAAAGCTCCGCCATTTAACTGTGCGCCGCCACCAGGTCCGGGAAGAGTTTGATACTTGCCTCTTATCTGACCAAGAATCTCCTTACAGCAAGCTAATGCAAATCTCTTAATCCAAGATTTATAAGCATAATGAATTGTGTTAGCGTCTAAAGCTCTATACTCTAGAATACAGTAATCATCAACTGCTGGTGTTGGAGTTAGTTGTAATAGATTACCATTCAACACGTCCCAAGCGCCTTCTTGGGATAGAATTTTTCTTACCATCTCTAAGTGCATCTGAAGGATGTAAAACTCCCCTACAGAAAAATCTGAGAAGAGATGAGCATCCTGAAAATACTTAATAAAATAATCAAACTCCAAAGTCCCAGCTTGAGCTTGGATAGACAGCAACGTTTTTTTGTAGATGACGTAGGTGAGGTTATCTGCAATGAATCTTGGAATCTCATATACGTTCTCTCCTAATTGGGTTTGGAAGACTGCATATTGTTTTGTCCACACAGGTGCGTGATATGACATACGCTGCACAGCTTCATCTATCGCAGTTCTTATCTGGAATGGTGTTAGTTCAACACGTATGACTGGATAGCCTAGTCTAGCTAAAATGAAGTCTGCTATCTCTCTGTGAAAAGGACTAAACTCTTCCAGGGAAGTTTGAAAACTAGGAACTTCCTCATACAGACTTTTACCAATGTCATCAGTCACTTTGTAATCAGTGATTCTATTGCCATCATATTTTGAATAGGTATTACCCCAGACTACATTAGCTTTTACTACCATGATTAATTAATCCTTCTTTTACGAGGAGTTTTCTTCTTTTGTTGTTCTTTCTGTATAGATTCAATTACTGAATCATCTACAACAACAATTAAATCATCAGGCAAATCTGAAGCTTGATCCTCTAAAATGTCCTCTATATCCACGACTGGTTTTCGAGGAGCTTCGTCAATTAGGTATTTGTCTAGACCAATAAGCAGGTCATCTGTGGTAACTTCCTGTCCCGGCAGTAGAGTTATTACTCCAGTCTTAGTAAAAGTTACTATTTTAACTTTTTCTGTATTAAGATACTTAGCCATACTATTAGTATTTAGTATTCATAAATAAAAAAAGGTCGGAGGTTTTTAGCCTCCGACCCATTTCATACTACTTTGTCAGCTATCAGAAGCTGTTGTATCTAGTAGGAGTGTTATAAACACTAGCATTTCTTTCCATTGGGCGGACAAGGTAGTCACCAGCAGCACCGACAATTCGAATCACGCGGAAGAAGCGTGATGCAGGCTGAATTGCAACCTTACCGTAGCGAGTCAGCAGACCCTTACGTGGTTGGAAGCTCTCAGGATCGGTGATCGTTGGGAGTTGCTGGAGTGGGATGTAGGGGCAGTAAATGAACCCTGAATCCATTGGACCAGAACCCTTGTAACCCATGATGATTTCATCCGTTGGGAACATAGGATCAACGTAGAGGTCGTAGCGACCGGCGAACTTGCCCTTGAACTCGATTGACGTGTTGCCAATGTTGCTTGGGCGGTCAGCAGAGTTGATACCACCTTCCAGCTTGGCAGCAGACTCAAGCATTGCTGCAATCAGAGGTGATGTAATCATCCAGCTACCAGGACCACGGAAGGTCGTGCGGTAGATATCCTGTGAGGCAAAGTTGATGGTTGCCAGCAGGTTAGAGTATACATGACCAATGTGCTGAGGAGCGAAGGCACCAGTGCCATCACGGTAGTAATCAAGGTCTACAACAAAGATGTTGGAACCTGGGGCGTTAGTTTGAGCTGAGTTGATACCCTTAGCTGGAACACCGTTATCGGCGGTGCCAGTGCCAGCTTGAGTCAGTTCATACTCAAAACCACCAGGGCTAAATGCCGGGTTACCTTCTGGTTCTAGACCTGGGAATGATGGGAAAGCATTTGAGGTGCCTCTTGGATCAAGTGAACCAGGATACCAACCACCGAAAGCAGTCGTCCGATCACCAAAACCGTAAGCAATCATACGCATATCTTCGATTAGCTCACGGTCAATTTCGAGTTGAAGCTCGTTTGACAGGAGTGAAGTAAGCTCTTGCTCAAGATCGAGGTTGTGATAAGCCTTGAGATCTTGTGATGCTTCCAGGGTCCAGAGAGCGCGCATCTTGCGAGTGCGAGCCGTGACTGGCTGAGTCTGGATTTGCAGTGAGATCTCTGGGATTGACGTGCCAGCGAGTCTTTCACCTGCTGAAACAGTCCAACCAAGAGTTGTGTCTGCATCAGGCCAAGAAGCAATCCTACCACCAAAGGTTGCGCTAGTGCCACCAGCGGAAACGTTGATTACGTTGCTAGCATCAAAATCCTTGTAGTTGGTGAAAGCAAGACCGCTGTTATCACCATTAGTGAACGTTCCTGGGTTAGTGAGTTCGTTTGCACCTGAAGCAGAACCAATACGGGAAGCTTCAAGACCACGGTAGGTCATGTTGAACTTGCTGTAGATGTTCTGAACGGTCGGGCCATAAACACGGTTGTGACCGAGGTAGAAGACCTGTGAAACTGGGCCTTGCATTGGCTGCGTAGCGCCGAGTTGGTTGAAGATCAGGTTTGGGTAGACGCGACGAACGATTGGCATGGCGAACTTTTGGAAGGTGCCAAGCATACCGACGGTCGTGGTCCCAGTGCCAACAGCAGATTCTGAAATCATCTTTTCACGATCACTCAGAATAGCCTTAGCTTGGTTCTCAAGGAGGGCTGCGGTAACTTTACGGGTATAGTTATCGTTAATGCCCTCTAAAACTGGCTCCCATTTTTGCGTTAATCTTTCGGAGCCACCGACATTATCAAGTGGATTACTCATTTTTTTATTTTCTCCAATTATCAATTAATATTTGCTAAACGTCTTAGCTCCTCAAGATTAACTCCTGGAACTAAACTATCATTCCATTTTGCTTTTGGCTCTTCACGAGACTCGTCAATTGAGCGAGTTTCGAGCTTTGCCTTGCCCTGTAGTCTGGATTCTTGCAGATCAGCTTTCTTATGTTCAAGCTGAATTTGCAACTTCTTGTTTGTTTGATTGAGGTTATGAAGCTTGGACTCCACTAACTTCAGGGTTCTCTTTAGTGTTTCGTTTTCACTAAGCAGCTTATCAAGCTCGTCTTCTACGGCTTTTGAGTCTGCTACAGCTTCTGCTGCTTCATTGAGTTGAGTCTCAACAAGCGAATCAACGTTTTGAGGAGCTACCTCTAGAGCAAGCATACTCTTAATTGATTCCATAAGCTCGTGGTTACGGAATTCAGGATCTTCTGCTTCAAGCTCTGCACGCGCAGTTTCCTTCATCTCATCAATCTTAAGACGGAGGAGTCCGTGAAACTTCGTGCTTAACGTTTCTACCTGTCGAGCAATCCCATCTTCAATGGCCTCACTTACTAACTCAGCAACCTTATTGACAGTTTCTTCTGAAAGGTTTTCAGGAAGAATTTCTGCGATTGATTGCATCTTATTCTTTTTCTTGCTCATAGTATTCCTCTCTAAATAGTATCTACGTATTATATCAAAAAATAACTAAATAAATTTTATTTTCTGCGTTAGCTTTGCCCAGTTTGGTTGCTAGCTGCTTGTGGGTTTACCTTCTTACCTTTTTGATCACGAACATCCTCGCCAGGATACTTCACATTCTTTTTAATTTTTACATCTGCTGGCTTAAGAACGTTGTCATTTTCTAAAAGATTAGTTAGAGTAAGCGGAGCTCTTGATTCTTTTTTCATTTTTGAGAGCTTCTTCTTACCATGCTTAGGACCACACATCTCGTCAATCTTACCCTTAACCTTCTTCACACAACGCTCATACTTGGCCTTGTCTTCACGACCAACTTGAGCAGTGCAAATAGCCCATGCGTTATTTTCACCTTTGGCTTCATTAAGCTTCTTCTTCAGACGAGCAACGAAAGCTTGTTCTGAGATTGCAGGCTTAATAACATTTTGAACGAAATCAATAGCATGTTGCTTTGATTCTGCGAGTGAAGGGTATGCTCCCTTGGTTGAAGGATCGGCAACAAGATCAAACGTAATCATTTTATAATCATCGTTAACGATCTTTGCGCCTTCTGAGGCTTCACTAAGAGTGCCCATACCACGGCTTGAAATACCGATCTTAACTCCCGCGTTGATCAAGCTCTTTGCAATCTGGCCTGCTGGAGTTGGGAGGATTTCTGCTTCACCTATTAGGTCGTTGCCCTGCCATTCGAGTTTAGTGATTAGGTGGGAAGCATTTTGAAGCTTTACGACGCCATCAGCGGGGTGGTCGAGTTCGCCAACAAGTTCTCTGCCTTTCAGCTTTTCATGAAGGGACTTGACACAACCTTCTAATACTGCCTTAGGGTAAACTCTTCTATTGTGGTTTTCCTCTTCTGCACGTTGGAATGTGCCTCGAATACACATAACACCCGTGTCACGAGATTCTGAAATAACCTGTAGGTCGGTTAAAACTCTTACTTCCTTTAGCAGCATATTATCCTCACTTTAGTTTAATTCGTTTTCCGTATTTGCTCTTAAGACGAGAGTCACTATCGTTACGATGTCTTAGTTTAGTTCGTGCAGCATGTTTTTTTATAGACTTCCAACCCGCTGATGGTGTTGCGGAACCTGGGGTAAATCCTTTGGCTACCCTATCCCCAACAGCTTGTTCGTCATCTTTGCCCCACTTTCTTTTGGTGACCACGTAAAGTCTTTCTGACCCATCAGTAGAGAAGATATCACCAAACTTACCGACCTTTAAAGCACTCATAATTGAAGGATAAACCTTAACTCTTGATTTTTGGGATTTGGTTACGCCTGCACGGCGTTTACCTTTGGTCCCTTCTTTGGAGCCATAAACTTTAGATCTAGCTTCAGTTATTATAGAATAAAGACTCATCAGCAGTTCCACTTCCGTAAAGACTTATTGATTCTTGAGTTAGGATCACTCTTAGACTTAGCGCCTGTAAGCTTCTTCTTCATCCCGCTCATGCGAGCGCAGAAAGACTTACGACGCTTGGCTGCCTTTGAGCCCTTCTTCAATTTAGATGGTTTGGTTGTGACAGCAGTCTTTAGCTTTGAGCCTGGATTTGCTGCACGATATGATGCGACGCCCTTAGCGTTTAGACCGCCTGAAGGATTCTTTCCTTCTTTCCGTTGCCAAGCAGGGCTACCTTCGGCAACGGTTTCAGCTTTTTTTGATGAGCCACGAAGAAGTTTGAAGTCCATCTTGTCTAGCTTGCCGTTCTTGTTCTTATCTAGGCGAGCTTGCTTACCCTTAAGAGCAGCAGCTTCAATTACGATAGCTTCCTTCATGCAAGAACCTTTTGAGTAAGGCTGCTTACCTGGAGTTGGCTTGTAGCCTGACCAGCAGCGACCTTTCTTTTTGGCTGCTTCGCTAAGAATGACTCTTGTTAAAGTTTTCATTGTCTGGCTCCTACTTGTCTCTGTTTAGCTAGAGTTGAACCTTCTCCTTCCCCTTGAGTCTTATCCATTGGAGCAATACCACCACTGCTTGGTTTTAGGCGTGGCTTTGGATTAGTCCTAACTCTCTCCCCAGAGAATTTAGAACCTCTCTGAGAAGCTGCCATAGCGGATGATCTTTTTGCATTTTCTAAAGATTTTGCGCCTGCTGCTGATAAAGTGCCTGCTTCTCTATTTTTTAGAGCTGCTCTTGTCATAGGTCCTACAGGTTTGTTTGGCGTAAGATCAACTTCCATTATGTTAGGAAGAGTTAGAGGAACAAAACTAGTGTTTAGAGCGTCTAGTGCCTTTTTACGTTCCCCTCCAGCCCGCTGACCTACAGATATTGAAGCTGCTGCGCCTGCTTGATCCCCTCTAGCCATTTGTTTACTTGCCATTTTCCCGAGACGACGAGAAACGAGTTTTGCATTGCCTGCATCCTCCATATTTCGCCCTTTAGCTAATACCTCTGGGGATTTACGCTTTGGGAAGGATGTCATCCTTGCTCCAGTGTCCCGCATTGTTGTTGCTGCACTGGTTTTATTTTCATTAACTTTAACTAGCCTTAGGTATTTCATTTTTGTTTCCTCTTGAGCATTTTCACCGGCTTCTTGTAACCGTTCTTATCTTCTTCTTTCTTGAAGCACTCTCTAGACTTCTTAGCTGGCCCAGCTAAGTTCACACCAAGCATTCCTGCGGTGGTCGTTCCTGTTGTCATTTCAGTAAAAAGTTTATTAGCTTTCTGAACAACTTGCTTAAACTCAACCATTAGATCAAGCATTTCTTGCTTCAGATCTTTGGTTGGTTCCTTTGCTTCCACCACGACTTTCTGAGGAGCTTTTTTAGCACCAAAAAGATCGTTGATATCAACATCAGGAATTTCTCTTAAATCGGGCATGGATGGATCAGAGGCAGTCATTGGGACTGCCTCTGGCCTAACGTTACCCTCGTTTACCATGTCCTCAAAAAATTGAGAGACACTTATGCTTGGGTAATCATGCTTCATTTCACTTACCCATCTTCTTTAGGAAAGCTGGCTTACCGTCTTTGGCGTCTTTTTCACCATCTGACTCATCGCCACCCTTCTTCTTTTTCATCATGGCTTTGAGGCCAGGAGGAAGCTCACCTTCGTCAACGACTTCTTCCTCAAGAACTTCGAAGCCTTCTGAATCGACTTCTTCGAACATGAGTGAATCTTCGTCTTCGAAGACTTGGTGAAGGCCGTAGTTTTCGTGGAAAACGTAAACTTGGTCTTGTTCGTCGGTGTAGACATCGAAAACTTCTTGGTTTTCGTTTACAAAGAACATTTGACCATCGACATCATAGAAACCAGCTTCTAGCTCGTCACTCTCATTAACCTCCTGGGTTTCTTCGACTGACTCAGAAACACGGTTTGCTTTAGGAGCAAGGCCAAGGCTATTCCAATCGCAGCCTTCCAGGAACATTTTAACATCATCATGCTTTGACATAATACTATCCTCGTAAAAGTATTTATCTATCTAAGATACAAATAAGTTTATTTTTTATTATTTATTAAGCTTGCGGACAGTTCACTGTAGTAGATCTGACCGGTATCTTAATTTCTTGTTGTTCAACATAAACACCATTAATTTTTTCTTCGATAGGAAATCTGTATGACCCTTCGTAGTAAAAACCAGGTTGAAATTTTATTACTATCATATCACATACTCTTCTAATGTTACCTGCAACAATTCTAAAAAAATTGGTTGCAGGGTATTGATCAATACCTCTAATTATGCCCTCTTCAGGATCATAACTTAATCTATTCTCATCTAACTTAGCTACTTCAGTATACTCTGAGGAGTTATTCTGACCGTTAGCTGTAATAACTTCTCTAATCTTAATTGCTACCCGAAGAGGAGATTCTAAGTATTTCGCCCAGTTAGGTAATCCTATGCAGCCAGAGTTAGGGGAGAACGGTGGTCCTGGATAATTTTTAATGGTTTGAATTCCTGGTGGGCCGCTTACTGAAATCTCCGTGTAACCATCAACTGGTGTTATAGGTCCCCTTTGGCAGACCCAACGAATAATATCCGAAGCGCCTCTTTGAGCATCGCCCGCTTGGTATCTGACAGACAAGCCTGAATCTCTGTATGTTATTACCGGCCAATTAGAGATGTATACATTGTAGTTAGATCTAGGGCCTGCTTGTGGTCCTCTTAAAGAGGTTCCTACAGGTTCTCCTATATTAGTTTTAGAGGGGCTTATGCACAGAACTAAATCACCACAAATTAAGTTACTTAGTTCTGTAGCAATTACCTTTCCCCCTACGGTGACATTAACTGGATTAGCTAATATACTTGTAGGGTGTGGCGCTACATCAGCCGATGTAAATCGGTGAGGAATAAACGGATCGTTATTTACGACAACAGGCGCACCATTCATAGTTACATTAGGCATTTGTGGAGTTTGGCATAAGGTAGGCTCTGCCGTGTGACCTAATGATAAATGATTTACTAGATTAAGAGGTCGGACCATCACGATCACCTTCACTTAAAATGATTGTATCTTCTACCTGCCCAGGGCGAAGGACTAAATTAGATCCTACCGCATCCTCCCTCTGTAGAACTGATCGAATTCTATGTCCTTTGAATCCAGTCTCTAATGCTGCAATAAAGCTAGCAGGAACGTTATACTTAAATCTAGTTAATTCAGTAAGTCGCAATCTTCTAAAGACATCCCACCAAGTAATATAATTATATCTATATTTAGTTTTTATACCTTCAATAACATTATAATAAACGTGTCCTACTGGAGATCTTTCAGTTACAGTGAGTTGGTTTGGGAATTGATCAGGATCGAAAGGATAATAAATGTTTTGTGTATCATTGATTCCCACTAATCCAATTCTGAAGGTATTTTCTTGTGTGTAAGTTAGTTTAGATCCTAATGCTGGTCTGGAGAAATCTTCTTGTGTCAGACCTAACTTAGCGCCGATCCTTAATCTTCTTAGTAGTGAAGTTTCAGACACAATGTTTATATCTGAGTAACCATTGTAAGGATTATCTTCAGTAGCAGACACAGGATTAATGATCAGGATATCTGGTAAGTTTCTTGTTAGGATAGAGTAATTACCTGATGATCGAGATGGCGTAAAGTTTTTAAATGTGAGATCTTTTTGAGAGAAATTAATAAGCTCGCTTACGTCCATGTATTGAACAATAGGATCATCATACTGAATATTTACTTGTGATGATCTACCACCATAAGTTTTCGAGTGGTCTGCGATTTCGTCTGCATCCGTTAGTTTAATATAAGATGCTGTAGTAGTGCTTATTAACGGGTCACTTGTTGGGTTATCTTTCAGGCTAGTTAAGTCTAATTTAAAATACATTGGCCTTGCTGTATACGGTAATTGATAATTAGCTCCTAACTCAGACTTAGCAAAAGTAGAACCAGCCGTCAGATAAGCCGCTGCGTCCTCACCCATCATCTCTAAAACAATTTTTCTGATATCTGGCGTAGGGAAGTATGCGGCGGACACTGCTGTGTCTAACTCTAGAGGAACTTCTTGCCCATCAATAGTTTCAATAACGAAGTAATAGCCGTCTCCAGGACCTGTAGGAACATGCTCTTCTAACGCAGAAGGTCCTAGCATTGACATACCAGCGTCTTCTAAAAACAGTGGGAATACTTCTTCAGTCTCAGTTTCTAAAATAACACTAGCTTCAATATCTGTTAGCAGGAATCTTTTTCTAGAAGCTTCGATCCTTTGTTGTAACTGATCATACTTTTGTGGGTCTGCGGAATTAGCATATGCTGCTAATAAGCCTAGTGCTGCTCTTCTATTTAAATCACTGCTTTCAGATAAAGTTACACTTAAAGGGTCTGTCCCTCTTTGTTTTTCTGCTAACCTATAGAAATAGTTTATATCAAAATCATCTATAGTCCCGTTTACTAAATGTCTTTTTACAGCTCCTAAAAAGTAATCAGAATCTACTAATTTTCCATCAATGTCTAATATAGATTTAAATAAAGTATAAACTCTAGGTTTTAGGGATTTTACTAATTTTGCTTTACTAATACCTAAAGCATATCTCTCAGACCACTCAATGCTTAAGTTTTTGTTCTTAAGCATATACGCAACCTCTTCAGGGATGTAGGTATCAAAAATATCTAAATTTAAATCATTATCCGTGTAATTGTTTGATAAACTTTCTTCATAATTAAATATATTGTATATTTTATGATATACAGAACCACTAGAACTTACCGTATTTTCTAGAAAGTTATTTTCAAATAAGTTGTTAACGTCAATAGAATTATTTCGAGGGAATTCTGAAAATGATTGATCTCCTGGTGGGTCCCCAACTAGTAAAGAAGTAAATTCTCTTAAATCACGGTCAACGACTCCTGTTTCAATATTATCAGGAACATCGAATACATCTGGTCTACGTATTTGGTCAGGTGGTAATCTAGTGAATGTAGTATCGACAGAGGGATCATTTATAGTTGATGTTGGTGTTAACGTAGGAGGAGGGTCATCAGGAGGCTCAAACCCGGTAGTGGGGCCAGATACCGCAGAGCATTCAGCGATTTGCTCTATAAAACCACACTCTCGCTCACAGTCAGTTATAAATCTATGGATATAAGGAAACTGAGGTATTCCTGTTGTCGCAATAGAGCGACAGCCATAAACTAAAGCTGATACTTGATCGGTATCGGAGCAGAAAAGTTCTTCCACAGGAACACAGCCCCACCAAACTGTTGGTGTAGTAGGCCCTTCTACTCTAACACCAGGCACGTCTTCTATCGTAGGAGGGACAGCAGTTAAAGTTATGTCGCACTGCTCGTCCTGACAAACATCTCTACACGCATCATCAGAAGGAAAGGGACAATAAGCAGTTAAATTTCTTAATCTGCCGCAAAAAATACAATCCCTTAACGCACGAGTTGTTTCATTATCTGGGCATAATTCGAAGACTTCCTCGCACCTGTATGCTGCGATGGAGCAAGGTTCTTCAGCATACCCGAAAGTTTCGCAGGCTGCTTTAGTAGCATATATACGAGTCCTTCGAAGTCTCGGATCTGCATTTTGCACTTTCACGCATTGACGAGTAGTATCATCACACCCTAAAGAACCATAACGTGTAGATTCTGCACACTGGCAAACCCATTCGTCTTCTGGCCTTCTAGGATCACGAGGTTCAGGTCCGGGTATCCTTATTGGAGGAATGGGCTCATATATTGGCGGTCCTCCTCCACCACCACCGCCACCGCCACCGCCTCCCCCACCAGGAGGGATTATCCTGGTTCCTGGTAGGTATTCTCCGCAACCAAATCTAACTTCGGTCATTACGTCAGCCTTATAGTGGGCGAAGCTCCAGCAAGACTCGTAGGCATTCCAGCAAATCCTGTTGGGATACCTACAACCTCAAAAGTTACAGTGGGATAACTAGCTACACCTATTGATGCTTCAGATGGGTATCTAGTGTTAGAGGCGCTTCTTCTTGAATATAGTTCATCAGTAAGGACTGCGAATCCACCCATATTTCTTGTTCTATTGTTTATGGGGGAGTCTGAGTCTCTAGCTGATTGTGCTGTTGCCCAAGCAACATAGATAGTAAATCTATTTCTTTCTTTATGAATCCAAATATCTGAAGCTCCGCCAAACACGCGCTGGTTATCTGCATTGTATCTGGTGCTAAGAGGAACGCAATTTAAGAATTGTGCATTTACTATGTAATCGTCCATCCATGCGGCAACAGAATCACGATTTAGATTAATACTTTTCTTGACGAAGTTAATATCCACGTTTCCTTGAAAAGCGTCAGTCGCAAATAACTTAATTCTATTTAGTCTTGCATTCGTGTCCCAGAAACCAAACTCACTCTCCTCCTCTGACGGGCCATTTCTATGGCCTCTGTGATAGCTATTAATTCTATCATTTCGTAGTTGGCCTGGGTTAGTGATGTTTGATCTAGTTGCTCCTGGCTGAGTAATGAATCTAGCCAAATCCCAATCAGGGTATTCTGGGATTACGAGATCGCTTCGATACCCATGTCTGGCTAGGAAGGTAGAGTTTAGTTGTGCTTGGGTTGGACTACCCCCAAGCTCTGTCTCGTATAGGTGTTGGATAGTAGCTTCTGGGCCGAATAAAGTTCCGCCCATTACATACCCAGCCCCCACTATTCTAGGGAAGGTCTCAGTCCTAGAAGAGCCCCCAGAGTTTCCACCAAGAGCGTTAAACCTAGCTTGATAATCATCGAAAAGTCGTTTAGTCTCATATCGAAGCTCTAGTTTAGAAACTACAGGGTTGGAAATAGAGATCTGAGGAACTGCGGCGGCAATACCTGCTCTCTCCGAGTAAGTTAGTTCTGCTGTTCTAAAGAACGGTCTAATATCAATAACTGAACTCGTTGATAGGATCTGAACGCCTGCTTCGTTGATATCAGGGTCCTTTCTAACAGCGATGTAAGCAATAGGAAGAACAGATTGTCCGAGTAAGTATGGATCGTTGTATTCTAATTTTTCAGAAATCAATGGAGCAACGTTCATCAAATCATCGGGAGAAGGGAATGATCCTCGAACATTTTCTCTATCAAAGCCTCCTACTACTGTTTTAGAATCGCCAACATCAGCGACAATTTGAGCCACTCCATTCTCGTCTGCGCCACCCCCATCTGTTATTGGAGCAGCGCCTCTGGTTCCTACAGGTCCCGTAACTCCTCTAGCTGATATATTAAGGATTCCACCAGCACCCTTCACAATCCCTAACTCAGCTTTATTAATTATTCTATAACCTGTGGTGCTGTTTGGGTGCGTATCAATTACTCTTGTTTCTAAAGCGTCTACAGGTCTAGAGTAGGCAAATAGTAAGTCGATTCTTATCTCTGCTGAAGGTCTAGATTGCCTGTTCCCGTCAGCGTCGATGTAATCAAAATCAGCAATGTTAAAAGGAGGAATTTCAATCTCTAGCTCTGTTGGCACATCAACAACAGAAGTTCTAACTACGCCTCTCCAATATTTCATGAATAAAGATTGTAGAGTCGTGTCTGCTGCCATACCTACATCTGGCTGATACTCTAACCAGTTACTTGTCCATAGTTCTGTATCAACTCGATTGGCCCAGAAAGCAATATCTTTAATAGGGAATACAGAGTTAAAAGTAGTTGTTTGGGATCTATAGTCAATGTAAGCATTGAATGGATCTTTAGCTGCATAAGTAAATGCTCTCTCCATTAACCCATTAAGGAACGTAGGAGAGAATTCTGATTCTGAAGTTATAGCATCTATATTACTTTGGATACTAGTAGTATTATACGTTCCTACTTCCCAAGCTGTTGCCTCATTGAATAGCTCACCAGCTATCCGTCTCAGAGTCATGAAGCGAGCAGAAGATGCAATATCATTGATACGAGCAGTGAAACGCCCTGGCATGACGTAAACTTTATTGTCAGTGCCGTTCACGTAAGGCTTAAGTTCGTTAAAGTCTTCTCTACTAAAGCCTGTAGCGTTTGTAGCCCTATTCATTTGATCCCGCAGCCACAGGTCATTCTCCATTAACTGCTGTAGTGGGATGTTATCAACTTCCCAGTAGTAAGGATCATTAGCTGTGAAGTATCGAATAGGAGACCTAAATCTGTAATCGCTTTCTGCGTAATTATATTGAACCATCTTAGCTCTCTTCTAATAAATCAAATAAGTTACAGCTCTTGAAACCCTTTCCTCGTATACCAGAACTGGCGTTTCTACTTTCGCCAAAGCGGGCTGTTTTAGCTGAATATATCGTGCAAATTTGAGGTCTGTTAGAACTCCCCATCGCACCATTCTTTGCATTAGCAAATAAGTTTGAAGCAGATTCGTCCAGAAGTATTGAATTTGGATCACAGAAAACAAACTCATTACCATAATAGAACCCAGATACATTTACAGTTCCATCAACTTCATTAATTTTAAGAAGTTTCCCATAGAATCCACTAGTATCTGCGATGCCATAGGCTGGTCCTGAAGGGTTATATCCTTGAGCATAGATTTGCTGGATAATTCCATTTCCTCCTCCATGGATTAGGGAGTTAGCCATTGAATCAACACCAACATATAATCTGAACGGTCCTTGATTCTCGAATGTATTTTGTCCATACTGAGTAAAGGTGCCATTTGGTAAATACCAGGCATTAACACCTGATCCGCACCCATAATAATCTAGAACAGATAATGTCGAAGTATCGGGAGTGCTAGACAAAGCTCCACGAGCGACTAAACCAGCCCCACTAAACCATAGTGCTGATGGTCCATGATAGCCGACATCTAACGGGTAAGCTCCACTGACTGAGACGTGATCGACGTGCATGGTTGAGTTGTTAGCGACATTCCATATAAATAATCTACTACAGAACTCATCTGAGGCACTAGTGTCATAGTAGACTGAGCTAGCGTTCCACCACCCGCAAGGGAAGTGGACATTCCTAACCCTAACATTTGATCCGTTTAATGCTCGGAGGCACATACCTCCTTGGGTAACAGAAGTTAAAGCATAAGGATCATTAGTCCATAATTCCTGACCAAAGTAGAATCTTTCAGATCCTGCATCAGTCATCCTACAAGTCCCACCTCTCGTTTGGAGGACCTCTGGGAACTCGCTATAGTCTCCTGCCTCATTAGGGTTTGGATAGAACTGGAAGAAGCCTGCTGAGGTGTATGGGGCGAAGGTTAATAGCGTTGATGTGTTATAGTTTGTAGCACTAGCATCTTCTGTAGTCCAGTTGACATGATAGTCACCGAGATCTTCCATGGTTACAGTAGAGTTATTATCTGCTACTATACAAGAGTTATAACCCTTTAGCTCTACCATCGTATGGTTTCTTGCGTTAGTTAGGCTGAACCCTTCAATGTCAAACTCACCATCATGTTTTTTGTGAGGCTCAAAGATAATATTAGAATTCCTATTAGCGTAAACGTTTACTGCTCCATCATACACTATGGTAGGACCTCGGAATCTTAGGGTAGAGTTATTTTCAGCGCACAAAGCTGCGTAATACTTCATCTGAGAATAACTTGGTGATGCGGTGCCTCCTAAGTAAGCAGAGATAGAGCTAGCACTCCCCAAAGAGACATACTCAGATCCGTTCTTAGCTAAAACGTGAGCGCCCTTTGCTGGCTTATCTGTTTCTCCTCCCCGGAAGTGGCTTGAGTGAATTAATTCTACGTGAGAGCGATCAAGATCAATAGCAGGAAGTAAAGAACCTACAGAGTCATTTGTAATACCATGAGCGTCAGCAAATATCATTCTTCCGTAATACTTAGCCATATCTTCTGCGAATCGAGTTGGCTTGAAAGTAGAGTTAAGTAATACAAGATGCTGGCCGTTATCATCGAATTTGTAAGAATACTGCTTACGGTTAGTGTATTGTGGATTTAGAGTTAGACTAGCTGAGTAATCAATTCTATCAACTGCGGAAAGCCCAACGTTGTTGTAGCTAAAGTTACTATCTTTGCAGTTTATTCCATAAAGATGGTTCTTTTCAATTGTGAACTCTTCAAGCTCTATAGTGCTTTCAGTAGATTTAATTCCTCTAGTGTTGTGGTAAACCTCTAGACGCCCATCAAATCTAAATCTACTATTTTGAAGTTCTATGCCATAATTGGCATTTCCTTCAATTGATAGAATATCCGCATACATAGAACCAGAAACATTGTTTACTGTAGCTGCTTCTTTTGATTTACCTCCGCGAATAGTAGAGTTGATCAGTCTTAATCCAGTGGAGTTTCTTGAGATCATTCTTAGATATAGACCTGCCAAGAAAGTTCCATGACCTAAGTTAGAGGTATGCTCTTCAGTAGTATCAAAGAATATTTCGGAGTTTGTTGCCTCTATACCAGCCGAGTCATCTTTTGGTGCATCAAACCCTTTAATATTAGTTAGCCATGGTTTCGATAGTCGATTGTTGCTGCTATCCAATCCATAACATCTATTGACGAATAGGTCGCGCATGAATGACACAGTGGAGTTTTTGATTCTAATACCTTTATCCACAAAGTGATCAACGGCAACACTCTCTAGGTAAACTGTTGAATCTTTTATATCAATTCCTACGTCAGTAGTGGACCCATTCCCCTTGCAGAAAAAACCTCTAATGTAAATGGGACCTGAGCATTTAGAAATTACAATCTTGTCTAAGTAGTTCCCGTAAGCAACTAACCTCAATGTGGTATCAGCACCAGGAGCTAGCCCTATATTAGCTACATAATCTCTGTAAAGTTCATTTGAGAAGGAATAGCCATCTACTTGGTTGAAAGAGCTAGGATCGTATAAAGTAACTTCATCACCAGCACCCTCCTCATAAACTACAGAAGTTACTGTAGTCCCAGTAGTTGCTAAGACAGCATCAAAACTTAAATCAGCTACAGAGAGTCTACCTAGCTCCATATTAGAGTAGGTGCCTGTTGGGCGGCTTCCATAGAAACCCTTGTATTCAGATATTGCCCTAGCATCTGTATTTGGTGAAATATTGGAGAATATTGATTTACCTGTAAGGATAGAAGATGGGGCTGCATTAGCTGTGTTCGTAAAGAACTTCCACAAAGAATCAGTGTTACTTGTAATTATATCGTTCCAGAGAGTTTGGTAGTTCCCATGAGGCCCTCCAGTAACAGAATCTAAGCCACTACATTCTATACTTGATAATACAGGAGGCGCAAAAGTTGTTCTATTAATAATCTCAAGACTTCCAGACGGTCCCATAGTAATGTCTGTAAGTTCTAAAGAACCTAGCTCACCAAAATTAGCTACCTCAATGATCATTGGGTAGTTTATATACTTTGGTAGAACTTTGGTTAAAGAGGAGACATCAGGGAATACGTTTCTGTTACATCCTATATCACCTGCTGGTGCGTCGGCGGAAACCAGTAAGACTATCCCAGGAATAGATGATGTTGGATACCCAAACTGTTCCCAAAGAAGCTCTGTCCTGTCATCTAAATCATATAATGGTAGGTTATCCTGTTCCCAATTGTAGAAAGATCCTGAATGGAATTTAGTGACATGATCTGTCCAGCACCCAAAAAGCTTTGCTGATCCAGAAGTAGAATAAAGATCGTTTATTAGATATGTTGCCATCAGAAGTTAAGGGTCCACCTAAAAACAAGACTAAAGTCTGAGGTCTTAGCTATTGGGCTAAAGTATCTGTAGGCCACTAAAATAGAAGTATTATCACCTAGACCAAATCTATCACCTAGAGGATTTTTCATGAATAATCCTATCTCATTTAGAGGCACAACTGCTGAATCTCGATTAGTTTCATTTCCTGCATCTTGATCAAGTGTAATTGTGTATCGCACACTAGCAGGTCCAACTCTTGATATTTTATGGCTTGGAATATAACCAAACCACTGATCAGCTTTATAAGTATTTATAGTCGTTGCGTGATGCCCACTTACTACGGCAATTCGTGCCTGAAGGCCATACTCTTCGACAGAGCTTAGAGGACCAGCTAAAGAGTTGGTTGAAGGAGTTTCTAGTTGAGCAGATCCACTGACACCAACCTGAAACCTATCAATCTGATACGCAATGATGTTCCCAGGGCCAGACAAGCTGAATAATTGGGCCAAGCCTAATCCCATCCCTGAGACAATAATATTATGGTCATCAAAGACAATTTCTTCGAGACCATCAGGATAACTCTTCGCTATCTGCAAATGCCCAGTAATCTTTAGATCTTCTATGAAATTCATTTGAATACCCAACGCCAAACAATCTTTAATGGTTCCGTCACACTCGTTAATCCTGCATCGGCTCCATCGTCATTATAGTAAGTAAGGTCACTAGTAAAAGTTTTTCTTGCTAGTAATCTATACTCCATTTCATCTGAAGCCCCAACATCGTAAGGAGGTAACTGTCCTTTTTGGAGCATCTTTCTTAGATCAATGCCCCAAAGTCCTATATTATATATGCCACCATAAGCATTTAATACAATTAGATCTTGTGGATAAATACCTAGAACCCATCTTACCTGAAGATCACCAGAACTCCACCCAGGGTTATTTGATAACAATAGTCCCTTGAAAGCCTTGGCAGCTTCAAGTGCTGCTCCCTCTACCATACTAGTAACCGTAAGAGCAATGAAACCTCTCTTATCTATGGCTGAAGGTGTGTCGTAGCAGTTATGACCGCTAACATTTGTTAGGGTTGCTGAAGCATAAGTTTGGCCTGCTGGTCCTAACAGGTAGATATCGAAGGACCCTGAAGGAGCGTAGCAGCCATATCTGACGCCGCTACCATTAAATTCTGAGACTAAGTTTACATTGTGCCCGTAATCATACTCAGGTTTATCCTCCACAGTAAATCCTGTATAACCAGACTCCAATCTTGTCATCTCTGGATCTGATGCTTCTGGTAGAATCTGTGTTCCTGTGCCTAGTGCGAAGGCGCTAGTTATGTAGCTGGACATAGAGAAATCGGAATAAGAGATAACCCTAATATCTCCATCTAGTGGAAGAGAGCTAAGATGTGCGTGATAAGAATAACCTAAAGCATCTTTACCTAATGACGCAGCTCTAACAGTGTAATTTGATGTATCCAATATAGCCGAGGCTGGATTAGCTACTTGGTAAAGTTCTCTTGGCATAGATAAAACATCAGCGATAAGCTCTCCCATATTATCTAATATCATATTAGACTCTTCAAAGAGCTTTGTATCACCTTTAAAAATTTCTACTATACCATCAATCATTTTAATTCCTTACGGTAAAACTTGGGGAGATAAATCTACTAAATTAAAGTTATTTGCGCCAGTTGCTGTAGAATAAGTTGTATTTCTTGGATTTATTCTATAGTTGGCTCGGCTTCCGCCGTTATCAAAGTTAATTCCAGTGCTTTCAGCGGGATCTCTAGATAATCCTCCAACGTTATGAGATACTCCTCCCAAAGAGTTATAATAGTTAAAGATAGCTCTGATATCCTCTTTAGATAGGTCTACATGGTAAATATCACATAATGGATATTTTTTATGTCCTGTAGGGGTTCCAGTAACATCAATTCGTGTTAAATCATGTATGGTATTATCTACTAAACTGATATTATCTAGCAAGATAAATCTTTCTGTATTTGAAGCTTCTGGTATCATGAATAGTTCTACGACATACGTTTGGTCTAACCGATGAGGTTGATTTTTTATTTTAAAATATTCTTCAGGAACTTTGATTCTACAGTAATTTCTTGTATCAAACTTAAATTCAAACTCTTCAAACTCATCTTCTGAGAAAGTCCCTATCCCACTTAGGAAGTCTACGATTGGAAATAACTGTTCGCTATCTAGGCACTGGAAGGTTGGACGGTTGTTTTGTGTCCTATCTACAGTCGTAAACTCGTGAGTGTGGGTTAAATCCGTTAGGATTTTTGTTATGGTTAGATCACTAGTTTTAAGTAACTGCCAACGTCCATTCTTACCGAAGTGCCATGTGAGGTCGCTACCTTCCGTGTCTGTATGAATCCAAACGCCCAATCTTGCATTAATTAATTTGCTCCCGTTTTCGAGAGCAGCTAAAGCTCTAACTTTAAGCGTAAAGTTATTTTCTGGGACAAGGAAGTTAGAAGATCTCTTCGTATCATACGATTCAGTTAGGTCGATCCCAGGAATTTTAAATCTAATTCTAGGTAATCCATTTACAGATTTCATTCTTAAGAATGCGTTATCATAAACGAAAGAATCAGCTTTTTGTTGTTGTAAGTCGTAGAAGACGAAGTGATTGACTGGAGAGCTTCCTGAAGTGAAGATTACATCTGTATTAGCAATAATACCTGAGTTAACTAATTCTGTGGTTGTTGGTAATACCAAAGACGAAGCTATGATTGCTGACGGATTTGTGACAACTGTAGTGCCGTAAACACTCATTGAGTTAGCCGTCCCAGAGAAGTAAGGTGTTGTTGAGTTAATGACCTTAACATCTCTGATATCTGTTGTATATGTGCTGTAAGTTCGAGCTTCAGGACCTTTTGATTCTAGATCACTGTTTTCAATTATACTACCAAAAGCATGAGCGTAAATACTAGCGCCAAACTCTCTCTCTAGTTGGTAGGCTGTTGGATGTCTATTAAATGCAGACGTATACAGATGGTATAGCTCGTGAACTTTTCTTCCTAAGCCAAAGTTCTCATACGCATCCAGTGAACTTAAAAATAAACCACTGCAAGTGATCTCTTTGTTAACTAACTCAGAAACTACGTCTCTCCACTTTAAGTCTGAGGCATATTGACTGATATTATCTTTAACATGTTTTTCGTATTTTTTATAGAGTTTTTGTTCTGCGATCTTATGAACAACAGCCATAAAAGGATCTAGTTTATCCCTGTCAACGTAACTATCTGACTGGAAGAAGAATATGTCTGCGGATTTATTTTGGAATCCTCTATACCCTCTGCTCTTCATCGTTGTTGAAACATCATATCCATAATAATTTGCTGATGAATATAGGGCACAACGATCATATACTTCTGGTATTTCCGATATGACCCCGCTACAGTCCGCGCTCACAGAAGCGAAAGTAAGTGACGACGGTATAAAGCCTAAAGGTATAAATCCAGAAGGAGCAAAAGTATCACTAAAGTATTCTGTATTTCTTAATATGGTAGTGCCTAGAGTCATATACTGACTTAGTGACTCATGCTCGGCATTCATAAACACTAAATTATTAACAAAAGAGGCAGGCTTCTGAACGCTAAGACGAACTGTTAGTTCAGTATCTGCTGCGAATACACTAGTTAATTCAGAAGCAGCAAACTTATACTGTAGAGGATGGATGCCTGGGATTAAGGTCCTGAGGTCCCAATCAGTTTGTATATTTACTACGTCTGTGCCGTTTATGAACGAAATAATCACAGGCCAGTTGTAATAGAAAGGTGCTGCTCCAAGGTTAAGCCAAGTTAGACTAATCTCTACATCTTTATCATTATAAACTATGTCAGGTATAAAAGAAGAGTCGATATAGAAACTATATCCAATCGTGTAAATACTGTCAATTATATTTTTGTATTTTACGGGATAGTCATTATTAGCTCCGTTGTTGTAGGCATCTCTTAGAGCTTGGGTTTGGAGAGTTACTTTAGTGCCGGAGATTAAGCTTGGTCGAATTGCTCTAATACAGTCGGCTACTTTTTGAGGGACAGGTGAGCGAATAGGTCCACTGTAAGTTTTTGCAAAAATATCTAAATTGTCTAGTAGAGGTGGGTAGATCTCGGCTGCATTCATTACCCGCTTATATTTTTCTTGAACGTTATAAAATATAGCTTGGGTCATTGTGAAGTTAATCGTGGTATTATCTATAATATCTCTAGGTGGAATTGTTTGATAACAAAGATTGTTATCAGTGATACCCACATCAACATCTATATCAGAAAGTTCTGTAGGGTTATCCGGTAATCCTCTAAAAGTATTAGAAAGCACATCGTAAAATCTACCAGTTATCTGGGTTTGAGAGAAGGCATTATCAAAAGAATTAATGACTGCGTTTATAGTCCCGATCGGTATTTCCGTTAGTGTGACAGGTAATATGCTTCTCCTTGCTTCCCGATTCTTCCATCCACCCCAATGACCAAGTAAACCTATCTCTATCATCGCTAGTCTTGGGTCTCCATCATACCTAGCACCTATTGCGGAGATTGTAGTTTGTAGAGAAGATACTAATAGAGGATCAGCATAGTTTGGTAAATAGCCTGAAACACCTCTAGTAGCTTGTGTTATGACTGAATCGCCTTCTAGGGCTTGATCAAAACGCCCTGATGGGACTTCATACTGCTCTCGGGCTACAGCACTAAGAAACAGAGGCAATGCAAAAGGTCTGAGTAGTCCTGTCGGACCATTCTCATCAAAAGTTTGTGGATGGTCAATATAGAATTTAATTACAGCCTGACAATTCACCGAAGAGATTGCATCTAATTCAGCATCTAAAGTTGTCCAATCGTAAGTATTAGTCTCTCCTCCATTATAAAAAAGTCCTGATAATGGCATCCAAATTCTTTCTACAGATCTTGGCACAGAGTTTTTTGCAGCAAGATTTAGGTCTCTGTTTGGGTAATAACCTTTGATTGGGTTATAGAGAGCTTCAGGGTTTTCAGCAAATGTATACTGAGTAAATTTAAACTCTTGTAAAGGATCGCCAACTAACATCTCAGTAAATAAAGGAGCGTTTACTCCAGTCCTACTGTAGTAGCCTGCTACACTTAATTTGTTATGATAATCTTTTCTTCTGTAAGTATTACGTTTTGCAATTATCTTCTCTACGCTAGACAGGTTTGTTATAACCAAGGAAGAGAATGTGTATCTGCTATTCCTAACCCCACTAAATTCAAGTAAAGTTCCTAATAGATCAATAGCTGAAATATCAACATTTCCAAAAGTAATAGAGGATAACTGCCCAACTAACTCGTCAGACTTATCAAGCCAAAACTGAGGTCTGACATCATCCGCAGGGGAATATTCATCCTCAGTCCTTAGAATAACTGAAGAATCCTTGATCGCGTGGGCTGGTGCGAATCTGTCTGCTAGTCTGTTAGCTACTTGAATTACCTGCTGAGAATCAGTCTCGTAAGTAGCCTTAGAGAAGTTAAAATCGTTAGCATCAAAGTTAAGCTTATAATGAGAAGACTTACCATTCCAAAGAGGTAAGTAAAGCTCTTTCTTAGCTACAGGATCTAGAATGATTTCTTCCCAGTTTGGGGGTTGCTGATAATCTAGGGTAAAGAATAGCCAACCATTATTCTCAGAATAATCTAAGAATCTTTCATCTATAGTTGATATTGTGTTTTGATCAATGTAGTTTTTAACTTTAATTGCAAAATCTTGAGGAACTCCAAAACAAACTAAAAGATCAGCTAACCGTGTCAATAGTGCATCACTTATTACACAATGAACATAATAAGGAATTTCTTCAAAAGGAGGGATAGGATATACTCTACCTCTGTAATCAAATTTAAAATCTTCGGAGTCTACAGGGAATAAAGATTTTGCTAATTGAAAATGATCAGGAAACTCTTCAAATAAGGTTAAAATAATCTTGTCAACAGCTAGTTTAATATTATTATCAAAGTTTCCATAGTCATAATCATTGATCCCTAGTTGAATAGCTTTATCCGGTGTATATGTTCTAAAATCTTGAAAATGTATTGATTTTGTTGCTAAAGAATAAAGTATCAAGAATGGGACGTATGACTCCCAGAGCTCTCTAAGATTACTGCTAATATTAACTATGTCTGGGGTGAAGACGCTGTTTACTGCCGCAATAATGGATTGTTTCGTGCCCGCTCTCTTATATATTTGGACAGCGTTAACAAGTTGTAGTCTCCATTTCTTTGGGTCATATCCTACCAACTCCCAACCAATCAGCTTTGCTATTTCCTCTAGAAGATGGTCAGGGCATTGCTCTAGATCGTAAAGGATCTCAAGGTCATTGACCTCAGATCTTTGGTCCGAGAATAGAAATGAAAAAGCTTTTAGTAATCTAAAGAATGGTCCTTTAGATTTAGTGTCCAAGTTTAATTCAGAAGTCTGACTAAATAGTTCAAAGCTATCTCTGACTAAAGTATCAGCTATATCTGAAGTTTCTGTTGAATATATTACAGAGTTATATGTCTTTAGTGCCTCTAGCAATTGAGTTCCACTTGTATAAGTGGTTGATCCTGATAAGAAATTAGCTGGTATATAACTGGAGTAGGATGATTGATTCCTCCATAAATATTCGGTTAGTGCATTTATTCCGTCAGCGATCGTTAGAGGCTTCCCTCTGTAAAGTTTATCTACAAAGTAATTTACTACCGTTGAAGATGGTTGATATGAGTCAGTGGAGCTACCAGCTAAGAAATAAAACCAACCAAGACTCTGAATCAGTTTGTCTGTGCCAGATGCTCCCACTAAGGGACCAGATCTTGTATTAGTTTGTATTTGTGGAATTAGTGATGTAGTCACAAAATCTTTAAATACAGAGCTTGATTCGAATAAGCGGAAAGAAGTGCCTAACTCATTTAAAACAGTTCTTTCGAAAGACTCTGGGGTTATGTTAGTGTAGTTATTCTGCTTAAAGAAGAATGACTGTATACCTTGGTAGGTGTTTATTGATGAAAAAAAGATGCCTGCGGACAGCGGAAGTATTGTATTGAGATCTCTTGCTAATAAAATATGATTATTTAAAATCACATTAGTAGGATCAACCTCTATCCCAGATAAGTCTAAATCAGCTTGTAAGTATTGCCCAGGAATTAATACTTCAATGGCATCAGAGAGGTTTCTCTTATAAAATTCTTTTTTTTGTAAGTTAAATCTCTGAGATGTCATCACACCCTCACTATATTAATTGTTAAGTTATTAAGCTGAATAATTTCATTAAAATCAGCTTTAATTGTCGTTGGGAAGTTATCTACAGTTGCAAATCTCACCTCGGGTATTTGGAAAGTTGAACGAGCTACTTCTTGAGGATTGAACTCTTGACCAAAATATCTGTTGTCAACATTGAAGTAATCTAGTATAACGTCTCTAATATTTAATTTAATTAACTCCTCAGTCTCCTTAATTTCTCTATCAATTCTTGCAGTAATTACAAGATCAATTGTTCTAATAAGTCCGTCTACAACCACAACCTCATCAGTTAACATTTTTTTAGGTTCTATGGCGTCTAGAAGCTCTTTTTTAAACGTTGGGGTTGCTTTTCTGAGTTGTGTATCGCTTGCTTTCTCTAGGATATACAAATCAATAATATTTGCTGATGAGTAAGCTCTCCTAACTGCTGCTGTCGCTTTCCCTATAGATCCGTAAGAAGAAATAAATGTATTTGCGAAAGTATCAAAATCATCCAAAGTAACAACTCGATCCTGTCTCCTAAATGTTAAGGGGCCATACTTTTTAGCATGATCGACAGTCTCAGCATCTGATCCTCCAGTAGCTTTACTAGAATTCTCTAAAACACCATTAGCTGTAGTGCCTTGAGTTATGTTATTCACAACGACTGGGAAGTTGATGACTTCAGCGTTTATATTACCTCTCTCTCCACCACCAACCCTGTAGGTTATCAAAAATGAGTCGCCTGGGGCTGGTGATTGTCCCGTTAGGTTATCTCCAAAAATCACGCTAGCTTTAAAGTCATCATCAGAAACTAGTTGGAATATCTTGGCTGTAGATCCTGATGCAAAATAGACGTTATCTACCTGAGTGTAGACACCGCTAGTTTGGGAATTACCTGTTATAAATACTTCTACAGACCCTTCAATAACGGGGCTAGAATCCAACGTTACCGTCTTAATCCCAGTCTCTGCTCCGAAGTTTCCAGTCTTTCTCACCAAAGAACCCTCCAGTAAAACTAGATTATCGTGTAGCACTACAGTCCCTGGGTTAGCGGCATCTCCGCCTACGCCCTCGATCTCCGTTAAGATTATTGATGCGTTTTGGTTTACTAAATCTACTAAACCATTTGTATACTTATACAAAGTATAAACTAATGGTGCGCCATCATCTGGTGATGTTATTTGGATAGTCCTATTTGAGAACGGGATCTCTAGCTGGTCATAAGTTGTTACGTAAGGACTGCTATCGAAAGTTATCGTTGCATTTGCTGCCGCTCCGATAGGTCCTTTCATCCTAACGCCTATAAGCTCTAATAATTTTTTAATGTTATTTCTATTTTTTGCAGTTCTAAGATAATTTTCGTTAGCTAAGAAGTCTGCTTTCATTGAAGTTGTTGCTCCTACATAAGCAACTAAATCAACTAACATCATTCCTAAATCAGATTCGACAAAGTTATTATAGTCTAAGGGGTAGACCGCTCTGATGTAATCAATTAGGTTTAGCCTATAAGAATTAAAATCAGTCCCTGCAAAATCAATTAAAGATTCCTTTTTTGATTCAGGATATCTTACTAATTTTAAGAAGTCTGAACTGACTGAACCATCAAATGTCATAGCGTAACCTTAACTGTAAATGCTGAATCAGCGATATCTAAGATCTTGCAATTTAATACAATTTTTAATGTAGATATGCCATTTGAGGCATAGTCATCCAACGGTATAACGTCTAAACCAAGAATTCTAACAGTTGGTAAATAGGTTAGAATCGCTCGCTCAATTCTTTCCCTCATTTCAGAAACCAACTCTCTATCAAATGGTGCGAATAAAAGAGAGCGCAAAGGGCAGCCAAAATCAGGTAACATTACCCGTTCTCCTGGTTCGGTCATGATTAGTTGTCTTAAGTTAGACTTAACAACGTCCACATCGGACATTTTAGAAAAATAACCATCTGTGGTTCTGTCAAATGGGAATCGCAAACCATTTAATTTTTTAGAATTTTTTTGCTTAACGCTATTCAATATCCTCTGCTGAGGGATAGCGCCTAACACTGTTTCAGATTCACCTAAGTTTGCCATTCCTATATCCTCTAGTGTTTATATATCATCTAAGACAAACCTTTAATCTCTTTATACTTGGTCCAGAACCTATCTGCTACTATGGTTAGACCAGAAGCATTAAAGTGAATCTTAGATTCGTCTGAAGGAGTTGTT
>Ga0208161_1000104_pt1 | contig 42158 bp, 61 predicted proteins | sample CB_VirMetaG_3_FD_184538 | JGI IMG/M metagenome (GOLD analysis project Ga0208161, IMG submission 184538) | Freshwater to marine saline gradient viral communities from Chesapeake Bay - CB_1508_1S Viral MetaG (SPAdes) (version 4) | ecosystem: Environmental > Aquatic > Marine > Coastal | place: USA... | reverse complement strand
CCGATGAATGCCCAGCCAGGTATCAAGCTATGATCGTTCTCGCCCCAGCTAAAGGGTGCGTCATCAAACGCCTCCCAGAACTTGTCTATCAGATCTGCTGGAATTAGATTCTCAACGCCCACATAGGTAACACATCTAACAGGCACCCTGTCTCCTTTGTCTTCCGCTCGAAGCTGAGCGATAATGCTTGCCGCTGCAAGTAGGACACTCCAATCAGCGTCGGAAGTTCCTGCTTTATCAACAATGTTGTCGAGTGCAGCCTGGATATCCTCAGGCTGTTGAATACGAAGTTCGTCGTAATCCATGGTCAGTTGATCTTAACCGGGGCTGGAGAGAAAAACGCTACAACGCATTCGTCCCCCTGGGCATCTTTTAAGGATACCCCAGTCCCGTCCTCGCACACTGCGTCGTCTAAGGACTCGAAAGGAAAGACGTATTCGAAAGTATTTCCTTCGTCATCCTTTTCACTGCACCGTACAGCCTCATCCTTGGTCTCACAAGCAGTCAGCACCGCTCCGTAGTCAATGGAGAAGAAATGTGTGCGGAATAGGTACAACAGTTGCTCTCTCATGGTTAGTTGCAAACCCTCTCGATCAGGAATCTTTTACCGTTACGGAGGAGCCAGCGGGATCCCTGCCAGATGTTAATACACTTGATATGTCTCCAGTTGGAACCCGTGAACACGAACCGCTTACCACTACGGTCAACTCCAGTTGCCACGTATTGATCTCCGGCTTCCTGTGTCCATGAGGCACCACCGTTTTCGTCGAATGTTACTGGCTTGTTCATGGTTTTAATCCGTAAACGTAGGACCCGTCGATCTCCATGCCGTGGAACTCCTTCTTGATTTCATCCAGCTTGGCAGACTTTTCCTTAACATCGAACAAGCATACCTGTGTGCTGTGGATAACCTGTCCGGTATCGGCACAACTGAAGGAGACGAAGGGACCGTCACTGAAGGTTTGCTTCTTCACTTTAACTCCGATAGCTTTGCACGCCTTGCGGAGTTCTGATAATGTCTTATCGTTACGCATAGCTAAGGCCATTACTCAGTTCTCAAGATCTACCAGCGTATCTCCGAGCTGTTCCAATATCTCAAGGAATGCGTCTATCGCTTCCTGAGAGACTTCCAACTCATCCAGGTCTGAATCGTCTTTACAAAACCTGTGTATGTGACTCGCTGGCACCAGAGAGAACTTGTTGGTCCCCCAAGTGAAACAGGAGTGGCTAATGTACTCGCAGAACTTATCCAAACTCTCCGGGATAATATCGGACATGCTCACAAAAGAACACGCCTGCCGAGGGATATCCTTGCCGATGACGGGTTCGTCGATAATGTCGTCCGGGTTATCTACCCCTAAGTAGGTCAGCCCGTGGTCGATGGCCTGCACGATACTTATCGACATCTCATCAACATCCGGAGTCCCCTCCGGAAGGATATCCAGGCTGTCTCGCACGCCTACCAAAGCTGTGACTGCTTTGGATACGTGGTATCGTTTATCTTCCTCGGTGAACTGAGGAGGTTGGGTAGTTTCACTCATTACTTGGTTCCCTTTTCCTTTTGGAGAAGCAAGTCTCTCACAGACTCCGCTCCTTTTTTATAGAGGGTAACTGCGACAAGCTCATCATTCAGGTACACCGCCCAATGCCTGGACGATTTGTACCTGGAAATAGCGACGCTCATGCTTACGAGTGGAAACTGTACCGCTTCCCTTTTTCACGAGGTATAGCACCAACCACATATGGAGCAACACTGCGTTGACCACGGCAGAATGCTCCTTCACGGGTGTCTACCAAGTGCCTCTTACCAAACACTCCGAGGATCTCTCCATCGTATCGAATGTAGATGCACACATCCTTGCGATTGCACTCAAGACCGGTTAATACCTGCCTACCAAGTGCTTTAAGGAACTCGTCGCCATCAAGATCAGGAAGGTATTTCTTCCTTACCTCAAGTAGGTCTGAGTGCATGATGATCTCGAAGTTCTTATCCTCTGGGTGGATATGGACGCTCATCGTGAAGAATAGATCCCTACGAGAACGATGATGAATGGGGATAGCATAAAAGCCCACCATGCGATATAGATCTTATCCTTTATTGCCTTCATTATTTTAAGCCCTCAAGTATCACATTAATACCCATGTCTAACTTTCCTATTTCGAGATCCATAATCTTATCTCTCATAGACTTACTCATTCTCCTTAATGCATTATCCTTAAGAGTATTCATATTATCATTTATAGAATTAATGACATGCTCCCGAATGTTGCCATTAAGGAACTTTTCTTGAGCACTTGTTAGCTGCGGGGCATCACCTGATAGAGCTGTCTTATTCCATGTGATACATCCACGCTGATCCACGTAACAACTAAGCTCCCCCAGATCCTTGCCACGATATGTGATGGTACCTGGATTCTTCTCATATCCTGCATGACTTGATCTGGAGTTCTCGATATACTGACCAAGTACATAGTCGCTACGCAGTAGACATCCTTTGATATCAGGTCTATGGTACTGCTTTGGGTCAGGAACATTGGACCACACAAGACTGGATCCAAGTCGCATCACAATGCTTGGTGATGGGTAGGATGCCATGAATCCCCACTTGGTAGAGATGGACTTGCCCTTACTGATCTCCATAGGGATATTCAGTATCATGTCGTAGGTATTACTCATTACGCTGCCCACCTCCTTATTTTTCGCTGGGTTGCACACACAGCAAGTTCCATGAGTCGATCACTGACCAATTGAGCATCCTGCCTGACGACAAGCCCTGCACGGAAAACCTTTGCCTTACATGTTGGCAATATCTTTGGCTCATCATGCTCAGCAACTGGTTTGCGATAGAATTGGATATCAGCATAATCTTTATAGATCTTAATGATAGCCATATTCTTCCTATCAAACGGAGCCCGGCAGATACACTCTTCAATTGGAGTCATCATTATGCCCATCTTTTACTTTAGAGATAATATCCTCCACCTCCGTACCGAGAAAACTACATACAGCCTTAAGATCAGTAATATCTTTCTGAGCTTCCCTTATGTCACGCATTAGAATAGATTCTCCATACGTGGCATGAGATGCACATAATAGAACACACTTACCTTCCGCCTCAGAGCGAATAGTAAGTTTGGCATATCGCTCAAAGCTCTTATGATCATTGAGCATAGATAACTCAATCATATCAACGGAATCCAGCATGACATGAGGCGTGCTATCATTAATATGCATAATCCCTTTGGCATGCAGGACTGACCTATCTAATTCAATGTGCTTGATTAGAAACGGTACAGGCATTACATGTGTGACATGCTGTGCGAGTGCCCGACACACCGAAGCAGTGTATGGCAATCCAATAACAACCACTTTGCCGTCTCCCTGACTATCGCCTGAATCCATTCCCATGAATCCATCTTGGCTTACTCCGATCACGACTCAGTAATCCAGTAAGATGAGAGCGTCATCAGGTGTATCAATGAGCTTTGCCCTGAATGCTTGCTCAGCATCAGGACAGCAGCCAAGCCGAATGTAGGCAGCTTGAGGCATACCATCAACAGCCTTGGTGTATAACTCAAGAAATACACCTGCTGTAACGAGCTGCATTATTCGTATGTCTCCAGGTGTTGGCACAACCTTGCCACTATGCTCCTCCATGAAAAGCTCCCAGAACCTTTTGCGAATATCATCAGGAATAAGGTCTGAAGCACATATGAACTCCATTTCCTTTTGGTATCCATTTGATTGACCGTGTCTGGCTGGAGGAATCTGCACATTATTGGCATCCGTGATGAGGACATCATGTATATCCAGATTGCTGGGAACCTCATCCACTCCATAAAACTCTTTCCACTCCTTGAATCCAACATATCTGTAGGAGTGATAAGCCTCTGGATCCTCGGACTCAAGGTTCTTGGCGAGATTGATGATCTTGCCATCTGCAATACGGGCAGTAATTGTTCCATGCTCCCCAGTAATATGGCAGCATCGGTTGAGTTCACGAGTTTTCTCCGCAGCCACAGAGATCTCCTCGGCAGCCTTGCGGGAAGCTATGTCGCTCATGTGCTCAACACTGACCTCATGGACTTTGCACCAACGAAGGAACGCAGGGATGAACTCAAAGTCAAAAGGCTCCTCGTATCCATGATGAATGCGAGCATTCTCCCATGTGCGATGGAGTGCATTGATGCAATTAAGTGCATTCTCCTGCTTGGCGATGTTACCATCACCCGGGAACCAATCATAGAACTCATCGTCCAAGATAGACTCCCATAACATGACGGCATCGAGTGCTACATCATGCATGACCTCATCAGGGGTCTTGATCTCATCAAGCCTTCGATTGATGTCAGCCAGAAGTTCATCAGCCTTCCAGTTGCCATAATTAGGCTCAACCTCGCCCTGAAGCCAGTCAAGAATACTAATGATACGCATTGCCTTATGCGATTCTTCCATCGCAACGACAGCATTCTGCAAGCCTTCTTCTGACAGTTGTGAGTTTCGGTCAGGTCCGCAGTAGATCACATTTGATTCATGCCTCCTTGCGACCTCTACCGCTTCCCGATACCTCTCAATTAAGCCAGCCTTGCAAGCATCAATAGTTGCACTGGTGAGGTTGACTCTAATGTGATTCACGCTCATGCTTGCGGAAGTCCTGACACCTCAAGTCCCTTGGCCATAGCAAAACCACGCCATGAATCCGTGAAGGCTTCCCAGCATTGGATGACACCAAACTTCATCCCGCCTCGAAGATGGTAGTGAAGACCATCTGATGCCTCCACTGTCATGCTCGCAGTTTCTTTGAAGGCATCCTCGTATGGTTGCATATACGCAAGCCAATCAAGCTCGACTAAGGAACAAGCAATCGCACTAATGCGATTCTCCCGAATCCAATTGACCAAGTACAGCTTATGGGCTGTGTCTGGATCGAATTCTGAAGGATCCATATCCACGCTTGGGTTGGCACCAAGGCCAAATGCCATGATGGAGCCAGCAGCACATACGGAGCACTTGATAGGCTCATTGCTCTCTATCTCATCCTTACTCCATGTGATCTCATGCCAGACATCCATATTTAGCTTATGATCGTCGCTTTCTTGGACGAGCCGCATATCGTTTATAGCCTGCTCCATCAGCATGATTGGATTAGTGATGAAGGATAGAGTCTTGACGCTCATGATTCAGCACTCAATCCATCAACACAGAGACCATCAAGGATACAAAACTGGCGGAATATATCCCTGAATGCAATCCAGCCCTCAACCGAGCCGACCTCCATGCTCATGCAGACATTACTTCCTGAAGGAGTTTCTGCCTGATCCATGCAGGAGGCGGCTATTGCAAGCTCCATAGGACGGATGTAATCATCCCACCCTAATCGCCGGAAGTGACATGCCACCGATTTTTCACGTCCAGCACGAATATGATCTACAGCCAGTAGCATACTCTGTGTTGCATCATCATACCAGTCAGGATCAAGAGTATCATCAGAAGATGCACCGAGTCCAAATGCCATGATGGCACCAGCGTTACACACGGCACACTTCCCTTTCCTTTGGTTAGAGGAGTGCCAGAAGTCCACATCGAGAACGTGGTACTCACTCCCCTTAACCAACTGAGTATCTTTGATAACCTCATCGAGGAGCATGATTGGGTTGGTGATGAACCCCTTGAGAGTGTCCCTCATTGATCCAGCCCCTTAGTGCTGACTCCAGCATCTGTGCAGGCATCAATGAAGATCTTTAGGAATTCTTCCCAAGCATCAGGGTCTCCATACCTCATATTATCGCTGATCGTTATGATGGTGCCATCATCGACCTCCATTGCTACTGATTGAGCACTGGAATAAGCGATGCGAAATGGCTCCAAGTACTCAGTCCACTCAAGTAGCTCAAGAGAGTCGCCTGTGCCAAATATATCGCACATGCGTATGCGATTGACCATTATCAACTTCCATGCTGTTTGGGGTTCGAATTCTAAAGGTTCCACATCCTCATCGTTGCGAACACCAAGCCCAAACGCCATGATGGCACCAGCATTGCATGATGCACAGACAAGCTCAGCTACAGGCGATAGATTGCGATGAAGCTTTATCGCCTTATGCCACTTGGAGCAATCCAAGATGTACCTATCATCATTGAGCATGCTCCGTGTGTCACGGATACAAACCTCAATCAGCATGATTGGGTTGATGACGTGGTTTAGGTTCCCTTCACGCATTGCTAAGGATCTCCTTAATCATAGCCGTGCACGCAGCCTTATCACCAGACTCATACAGCTCAGTGAGTTGTATCCAGCCATCCAGTAAGGCATCCCAGGCATCTCCAGCTTCACCTACCATAGAGTAGATACTACGGACAGCATCGGGTTTGACAGCCTCCAGCATCTTCAGGCATCGCCCAAAGTCACCAGCATCCCGAGGGTAATTGATTTCCGGAGCAGAGCCGCCAAACCAGTTTGAATTGCATCCACATATCCAGTAAGCAAGCCACATAGAGGACAGTCCGACTTCATCACACGCCTTCCATATCGCCAGCCCTGAATCCTTCGTAGCACTGATGAATGGCGAATTGATGATGTTGTTTATGCGAGGGAACATCTCATTGCACAACTCAATGATCTCATTGAACTGCCTTGAGAAGAACTCAACGCCTCCACCATTCTCCTCATCAATGGCTTCACATATGGCGGAGACCAACTTGATTTGTGAGAGACGAAGCTCTCTCTTTCCTGGTTCTTCAGACACTATCGGCGTGCCTTCCAAGTCTGAGACTTGCGAGCCTGAGACTTACGCAGAAACTGCTCAGCCTTTATGACTCGCTTATCCTTACGACCAGCCGCCGCAGCATCACGAAGTAACTCATGTGCAAGTGAGTCCTCTTCAGACTCCTTGCGGATATTGTGCTTACGAAGTGTCTCGTAAGCAATGTCGGCTGCGGCTTTAGCCTTGCTCACCTGAGCATCAAAGGATTTGAACCCCTTCTCAAGAAGGTCAGACTCTTTTGACAGTAGAGGCATCATTTCTTTTGCAGCCTCAATCAATGCAGCCCTGCAGGCTACCTGATGATCACGAATTGCATCCTTCCACATGGACACAGCCTTATTGTATGCCCCTTGGAATTGTGCAGCCAATGCCTTCATTGACTTCTTGTATGTAGCTACAACCTGCTTCTTTGAAGAGATTGCGGCAATCTTTGCAGACTGCGGCTCAAATAAAGCCTCCATAGAGTCACCTCCATGCTGGACACCAGCCATGAAGATAATCTCATCGAGACTCTTGATGGTCTCGGCATGCTTGGACTTCCGCTCAGCGATCCTTTCCGCAAGGCGTTCAGCCTCTGCATACTGGGCATTTATCTCTGCCCTTATATTGGACGGCAATCTCAATCGAACTTCGTCCTTGGGGGCAATCTCCCCCAGTAGGGCACGCCCTACTTCTACAGCTCCCGCAAGAGCTTCAAGGAGTCTTCCCCCCTTGTCTGTACCCACTCCTGGGTACTCAATAACTGCCTTCCGACAGTCGTTGATCATGTTGTGGGCATCGACGTGCTCACACCATGATGCATAGGCTTTTGCCCTTAACCCAACGAGCTTGGTAACTCGCTGAGCTTTATTCTCATGGTCTATTCTCAGAGGACTTGGTGCCTCCCTTTTCTTGCGAGGCTGGGCATGGCCCTTCCTTGCGTGGTTCTTTTTGGTCTTAGTGTTCATCTTTAGTTAATTGCCACATATGAATCCATCGGCGGAGTGATGATGAATGCCGAAGGTCTTCATATGTGGACTTTATTATGGGTTGTTTTGGGTTTATATGTGGCGAGCCAACGACTGACTCACCAACGACAAAAGTGCATGACCACATATGTGTAGCCATGCACTGAAAAATAGTTTCCATCCCACCCACGAGATTAGAATACTTTAGGAAGCATAGTCATAGCTTCCCATGAAATAGTTACCTTAGTGAGAAGCTTACGGTATTGCTTGTCACCGGAGAACATCTCGCCGCCTCTGAACATCTCACGAAACGCAATGATGTTATCGAAGACCTCATCCAGCCCCTCAGCACCAGCATTGAGGGATTCTGCAATGTCGAAGATTAAGTAATTTACCTCCTCGCAAGAGAAGTCATTACCAAGCAGGATGTCATCCTTGTCTTGGTACTGAACCTGACTGACAGGCAGGCCCAAGATGTTTCCAGTGCTTGACTGGAACATGATTGCCCATCTCTGGGTGTAGCTATTAGTGATTAGTATTGATTGTGCTTCACGCATTTTCTTATTGGGTTTTTGGTTTATCTTTTGGTTAAGCACAGCCACATATGTGTAGCCATGCATGAAAAATTGGGCATCCCAACCCAACCCAACGATGTTAAAGATATACGTATTGAAAAATGCGATGATGAGCCAATCCGCCCTGAGGACGGTCAGTCCAGTGCTTCTCCCGTCCAGCCCGCTGGATGTCAGACATCATGGTTAAATGGTCAGCATCATCCTGAGATAAGGTAATGACCTGCGTGATCATGCCTGACTTCAGCTCATAGTAAGCCCTTGCCAGAAGCTCCAAGATGCCAGGCTCGGTAGCATGATTAGAGTCACCATAAGTAGGGCTTGTTGCCGAGAATACCCGACTATAGTCTTCAGGATGTTTCTCCATGTACTTGATGCCTATCTCAAGCACATTACGCATCTTCTTTTTAATGGTTCTCATCAAGAACCTTTTGAGATCAAGGGCAAGACCCGTTACGAACTTATTATTTTCCCCAGTGATTGACACAATGTGCCCTGAGCCAGTCTTAAACTCGTGAGGCAATGATATTGCCAAGATAGATGGATGGCAAATTGTGCCACCCTGGAACAAGAAAAATTTAACAGACTCATTGGAGTCGTTGGCGTTAGCGATGGTGTTGGAGTTATTTGATGCAGTTTGCATTTTAGTTTTTGGTTTGGTTTTTTGGTTTATCTTTTAGTGAAGCATGACCACATATGCAGCCATGCATTGAAAAGTGAGATCCCACCCACTCAACGCATTAGAAAGGAGGCATATCATCCTCCGTCATCTCATCCACGATGATGAGATCCGGCTTTTTGCCATGGAGGAGCTTGCTCCGAATTTTTTTGATTTTCCTTGGAGCCTCTTTGATCCCTTCAGCGATACGCATAAGGATTCGCTTTTGGAAGGGGAGAGGCCTCCATGTGTTTGACTTAGATTTCATAAGATTAAAAGGTTGGGCATCCACCACATATCCAAGGATCCACATATTGGAAGCCATGCATGAAACTGCATCTACTACCATTGGATCCATGCAAGGACTGTTGATGAATGATGAATGCCGAAAAAAAGAGAAAGGGGAACCAGCATCTCTACTGGCTCCCCTTCTCGGATGGTTTACGCTTTCAATGCCTTCTTTTCAGCCTTCCTTCCAGCAATATTCAAGATGCCGTTGCGTTGAAAGAACTTCACTTCCTTAATACCATTACCAGTCAGTATTGCCGACATGTCAGATGCGTCAGCCTTCATAAGATGAACTTTATCTTCGAGGATTTGAAGAATCTCCAAAGATACCAAGCAGTTCAAATCTTTGGCTTGCTTTCTAAGCCAACTTTCAATTTCGCTGGATGAACATCTCTCTACTTCGATATTGACTGGCAATGTTACAGTATATTCTTCATTTCCAATTGTACGTTTACCCGTACGTTGAACCAAAATCTTGTCGTTTGGCTTGGATGGAGTATCTTTTTCCCCAATTGTTTTGAAAACAATGCAATCACCATCATCATTAAAACTGATCATTTCAATGATGGTTTTGTGCATAGATTTTTTTGCATTTTTCAATGCATTTTCTAATGCCTTGGTTTTTTGTTTTCTCCAATTGGAGATAGAAGTTGCCAGCTTGCTGCTGGACTTAATGAGTTTAGGCTCAGTTTTTTTGATTGTCAATGTTGACATGATGTTTTATGGGTTTGCCTAAAGAGGCGATTTTTCTTGGATGGACAACCATCATATCCTCTATTTACGCCCATACCACATATGCACCGATATGTGACCGGGGCTATGGGGGGTTTGAACTTTTTGTGTTTTGTCTTTTATATCCCCCCTTTCTCACATTTCCAAGAATCTGGAAAAATTAGGGCACCGAGAAGCTATCAGGAAAGGCCTTTCACCCCAAAACCCATACCTATGTACCAAAAAACCTCAAAAATCGATTCTCGTCGAAATATGAGGCTCCCAAAAAAATAAAAAACGTATGACAAAATAAAAAAATTAACGTATGACAAAAAATAGGGGTTGACAAAAAACGTATGACGTTAATTATGGGGATCCTAACTATAACCCCGAATTCAAAATGAGTAACATCCGAGAAGTAATGGAGAGGCGGGACTTCCTGGGCTTTATGCAATCCTTGGACAAGCAGAACGTGAAGCGTGTTAAGGAAATAACCATAGAGCTGCGAGGGATTGTCCAGTCTAACAAGCTCATAAGCAAGCACTTGAAAGGAGAGAAGAATGAGCGAAGAAACCAATAAACCATTTGAGACATGGCTCAGGAGTGTTTGCTTCCAGAAGCCTCCGGCAGAGGCTTATGATTTGGCAAAGGGTGCATGGGAGGAATCAGCGAGGCAGCTTATGGACAGGGAGCCAAAAAATTCACTTATGACATCTGATGGGGTGAAGGTTGTTCCTCGCATGGAGGTTCATTACTGGGAACCAGGGCGTAAGTATGTTGAGAGCAGTATTGTTTTGTGGGTTGGAGTAGATGGTTGGTTGGCTTTTAATTTGTCGTGTCCTCATTTCATTCAGGATGGAAGTGTTCCGTACTTTTCCACGAGAAAGCTTGCTATGAAACATCGTGCAAAAATATTGCAAGAGGAAGCTGATAAGGCGAAAGAGGAGGCGAAATAAGGGAGTATAGCACAGTTGGTCAGTTTGCGTCCGGTTGAAGCCCGGAAGATCTCCGTTCGAATCGGAGTGCTCCCACCATTTTTTACAAGATATGAAACATCTATTATTCAAAAAAATCGAAGTCTACGACTGGCATTTACATGTCGTGATGCTGGACCTGGATTCCGACATCGAAGAGGTGAAGGAATTTGTCGAAGATAAGCTGGAGCTTCATAAAGAAGACGTGAGCCCCATTGAAAATATCAAGGGCATGGTGGATGGGGGCTCCCACTACTATAACTTGGATGAGAGAAAGAGTATCATTCTTCTGTATCCCATGACCAGCAGGGCACGTCTTTGCAATATATTGGGTCACGAAATGCAGCATGTGGTAGATCGGATTATGGATTACTGTGGAATTGATGATCTTGAAGCCAGGGCTTATCTGGCTGGACATTTGGCAGAAACAGTCTGGCCCAGTTTCTTCACGCTGAGTCACGGCATCGCACTCACAATTGCGAAGAAGGATTGATATGAAAAAATTCGCCATGGCTACATATGAGGTCTTCTCCCCATCAGATCATCCGGTCAATCGGGATAAGGGGTATGTCGGCCTGTACTTCTGCGAAGCACTGGATATGGAAGCGGCAATGCAGGTGTTTGAGGATATCGCCAAGCGGGATATCGTGTGGTGTCGCCGTGAGCTAAAGGCTTTCGATATCAAGGAGGTGGAATTCAGCAAGTTGGTTCAGGAACTCGCACTGATAACAGCACAGTTGATAAACTTGGCACCAAAGGGTTCTGAGGTTCGCAATAAGGCCATAGAGTTCATGATACAACACGACTTGTTTGGACTTAACATCATGGAGCTTGATGAAATTGATGCTCGCAAGGCTCCTAAATACGCAGTGGTCTATCACGATGATGGTCCAGAAGTCCCTGGTGGGCAATACCCAGACATAGCATATCCATGGACTAAGGTGTATCTGTTTGAGACTGAGGAAGAGGCTCGTGACTGGATGAAGGATGTTCTTGTCCTATTCCTTGGGCGGAAAAGTCCGCAGGTAATGATTTGTGGCGGACCTCATCTGGGAACTTCCGTGTGCATGGGAAAGAAAGGAAAGTCATAAAATTGCATGCAATCCACGATTTCCAGTAAGTGTTTCCTCGGAAAAACATTTATCCAATATGTCAAATTGCATGCAATAAAATCGGCTGCGAGGCCGCATAAACACTACTCCGGATATGAAAAATAAGCTAAGCAATACAAAAAAACAATAATTGGCATTATGATCGTGCCATTTGGCATTATGATCGTGCTATCTATCGCCGCATTCTTCATCGCAAACGAGGCCAGTAAGCGTTTCGAAGAAAAAGGGGGAACCTCTAAAATCTATATGGATTGCACATTTATGAAAAAGCATGGGGTAATCCTGAAGGTGCAAAATCTCAGTAGGTGCAACCATCACTCCCCAAAACAATCAAACACATAACACCATGATATTCCACTACCAACCAATGAAGCCTGTTCCCTATGCAGGGGATAGAGAAGACAAAGAATTCTGCATCTACCGAGAGCGGGAGATTGAGAAGTCAATCTTGAAACATTTGCAAAACAAGCATCTCCAGATGCTTATGCATGATGGCGACAATCCTCCGCCGCATCGACACCTTATCCGTGGAACTTGCCCATGGGCACTTACGAAGCTCTCCACATGGAGTCGTGATTATGCAGTCAATATGAAAGAATATGTCGCTATTCGTGACTGGGCATGTGTTGCAGAGATTCAGCAGTTCGCTAAGCGAAAGATCCTGTTTACCAATGTCGGAACCTGGGAGCAACATCGCCAGCTTCTATGGGATGCCATTAAGGATGATAAGGGGCGGGGCTTCATGAAGACTGTCGAGAAGGATTTCTCATTCGATGGCACACTTGAGGGGCTTGATAGCTTTGACATGCATGCAACGCACGCCATGCCAGCAAATACTCAACTCATGATATCTGAGTTCATTAATCTTGACGAGGAAGAATATCGGACATTTGTGATCAATCACAAGCCTGTGACCTTTTCCACATATTCTGACTATTTTGATGATCCGGAAGCATCTGGAGAGCCGATTGAAAAACTTGAGCGTTTCGCACAAGATGTTGCCAATGAGGTAAGGAGGGTGTACCCTGACTGCACCTATTACGTCATGGATATTGGGTTCATTAAGACAGGGAAGCCTATCTCCACAAGAGACCTATTTTCAGACATTGATCCAGTCCTTATTGAACTCAATCCCATCACCTCTGCTGGTCGATACATCTATAACGATTTCTGTAAGATCGTGGAGGCCATCACCGGTCTCTGGTGCGATAGGTCATACGTGGATTTTGTAGAGGAGTGGGATACCTTAAACATCAAAGAACCAAGCCATGACTGAAGCAGTAGATATCAGGTGTAAAATCCACAACGAATACCTTTTCTACGGTTCGAAGAAGGAGGCGAAAGACTTCATTGAAAAAGTGAAGGATATTACCCGCAGGGCTGCAGGAAGGGAATGGGAGTCTATGAGGCTCCGTCTGCTGGATTATGAATTTTGGAAAAAACTCGCAAAAGATGTTTGACAATAATTCAATTAACGTCATACATTAATTCCGCATTATGACTACCTGGTATATGTCCGTTCATCAAAACTCGTTCATTCCGTGTAGTTGTGTAGTATTATCTCTGGCCGGGGCGTTGATTACCACGTTGGGTTTTCGTCCTTTTGAGTCACTGGCATGCTGACGAGAGCCGTGCATGCAAGGGGCAGGCTGACTACCTGCCCCGATCTTTTTAACCTAAAACAAAGTAAGTAAATGGAGCCATATATGGAGATCTTCTTCGGAATCAAGGCAATCAAAGCCATGGAAATTACTCGTGGCGATTACAATAAATATCGTGGATGGGACATGCCCGATGATGAAGATGCTGACGAAGTCGGTATGCTTGTAGAGTATCCAGCCGATCCGGACAATAAGCCAAACCATCCAGACCATGAGGGATACATCTCTTGGTGCCCAAAAGTGGTTTTTGATAAACACCATCGATCCAATGGAGAGCTTACCTTTGGTGATGCCCTGCATGCCCTTGAGCATGGCCAGCGTGTCGCTCGCAAGGGATGGAACGGCAAAGGGATGTTCCTTTTCCTGCTTCCTGCGGATGACAACATCCCAACCAAGGCGATCCATGATCCTGCACTTCGCAAGGTTATTGAGGCCGAGGTTGGAGGGGAAACCTTCTCTGCCCTTGGTAGTATTCGCATGTTCACCGCAGACAAGAAGATCCTTACCGGATGGCTTGCCTCACAGACTGACATGCTTTCCAAAGACTGGGAGATTCTTACTGACTAACTTTCTGCAGGTGTGTAGAAACCATGATGGCCCTGCTGTCCTGTAACAAGGCAGCGGGGTTTTTGGGTGCAACCCTACAACACATAAGGTATGAATAAAATCGAAAAAGAACTCAAGACTATGCAGATTGGCATCCATAATACGGCCAAGGAAAAAGGCTGGTGGGACAATCCAAGGAATAAGGGTGAGTGTATTGCCCTCATGCACTCAGAGGTAACAGAAGCCTATCTTGCTCGCAAGGCTGGCAATCCGCCTGACGACAAGATTCCGGAATTCTCCGGCTTACAAGCCGAGCTGGCAGATGTCGTTATCCGCATCCTGGATTTTGGAGCAGGCCATAACTATGATGTTGTTGATTTCAATGCCCCATTGGACATTGACTTTGATGATGAAGATTTTTTCAACGAGGTCAACATGCATCTATCGAACGCAATTGAAGCCCTGCGGGAAAGTGATATAGATGTCAGTAGGTACAAGACTTCATTATCCTTATGCTCATGCGTGAAGCTTATTACCACATACTTCGAGGATGAAGACTACATCATGGGGGCCATGCGTGCAAAAACGGCGTTTAATAAGACACGCCCCAAAATGCATGGCGGCAAAAAGTTTTAACTCTCAAACACAAACCATATAGCCATGAGTGACGCAACACTACACGATAACTTCATAATTCAGTCAGTAGCATCAGGGAGATCATTTTCAGATATCGCAGCCGACCTTGGGCTATCGATTGAGACAATTGAAGCAAGGGTTCGTATTTTGACAGGGAGCAGCGAGGGGCCAAAGTCTAAGCCTCGAAAGTCTCCAGACGTGAAGAACAACTGCAAGATGTGGCTCCCGCATGAAGAGGACACAATGTTTCAGATGTATATGCTGGGCGAGCCCCTGCCGAATATCGCCAAGGAGCTTGACAGAACTCTGAAGGGAGTTGCCTTGCGTTTCGCTACCCCAAAGTTCAGAACCTGGGATCAGTATGCGGAGATGTATAAGCCTACATGTAATGATACCGAGCCGCTTGCTGCCCCCCGAAGTCCATCACCAGATACTGATAAGGAGAAAGAAAAGCCACACGAGGATCTGATTGTCTGGGGCAAAGAAATGGAGGGGAAGTTAGAGAATAGTGATTCCCCCTTCCTATCCATTGTTACCATAATCCTATCAGGAGTGGCAATAGGCATCTCACTCTTAGCACTCAGAAAGTAATTTCAGCTTCCAATCAGCAAGGGCAATCTACACCCCGCTACTGAAGGCTTTGGACAATGATATTGGATAAAGAGTCCCACGAGACCTCCACTGTGTAAATGCGGGCAGAACTGCGGCGACCTAAAGGGAGGCAATCAATGGCAGTGACAGCCTGGAGAGACAGGCATTATTTTTACCTTGTAATCTTCGGTCTATTAAAATAAAAACCGACCTTTCAACCAACAGAATCAACACATATCAGGAATCAATAGACATGGACCTCACTCAAGAAGAACAGTATTTTTCAATAGTCGGACACGAAAAGGAACGCCGGAGAGTTTTTGCTCAATGCATCGCTGCCAGGATGAGTGACGGTAAGATGCCGACAGCAAACTGCATTCAGGCAGGCATGGAGGTTTTGAGTGCCTACGATCAGGCATTCCCTGAACCAGCAGGGATCTCCATCAGTAACGCCATGAAATCACAAAAGCCTGTACCTGTCGCCAAGGAAAATGCACCAGTGGCAGAAGCAAAGGAGCCGCAAAAAGTGAAGCCGACTACTCGCCTTGATCCCAGCCTTAATGAGGAAGGAGATGGGCTTGCTGCTCTAAAGGGTCTGAGTAAAAAGAAAGAGGCCAATGGCAAAAACTAAGCCTAAGCGTTACGAGGGATATTCCCTCCTTCCTGAAGGACTCACAATCCGAGAAGTCCTTCAAGAGCTGAAAAGACTGCGTGAGAATCCAGAGTGTCATGTTCACGAATGGGACTCTCGTATAGTTGAGGCAATTCACAACCTGGAGAAAGAACAAAGATGAAGGCATATATCGCATCTACAATCGACGGACAGCACAAAAGGATCTATGAGGGCACAAACAGAGAGGTAAGCTCCATTCGATGGAGATTCAGCCAGTTTGTGGATAAGGCGGACAAGAAATATCCCGTCATGAAGTGTAAGGTACGCAGGGCACCGGATTTTGATAAGATCGCATCAGCTATACCAACTGAAGGCGTATCAGTGCTTAAGGCCCGTTTCTGGTGTGTGCTACGCTTCCTCTTTGGGAAGCCTCGCTAAGCCAAATACCCCTTCTCTCTTGCCCACTTCGAATCCCCGAAGTGTATCTTGTCGTGGCACGGCCTACACACGGCCATAAATGTACTAATGTCGAGATAGTACTTTCCTCGGCCTTTGACATGGTGAACATCCGTGGAAGTGCGTTCGCATGACTCCACTTGGCAGCACTGGTTTTGACTTAAAAAGTCTTTTCTTAGCACGCTGTATTCTTTTATCTCTTTTTCTCGCTTTTTGCTCATCGGCTTCAGTCGTGACTTCAGCTCCATCGGCTTCTGCGATCTCTTCAATGGAGTTTTGCGTTTCAGTGGGGATCTCTTCATTCGGTGTCATTGCTTTTATGTGTTCAGTGTTGATTCGCTGGAGTCCCAGCCAAATTCATCGTCCAGCATGTGCTTTCTGTACCAGCACTTATCTTGGACCAGGTTTGAAAAAGGAGTGTAGCAACCGCAGCCCATGTTTGCAACAAACAAATGCTTGCACCTTTTGTTTTGCGGATCGAAGATAGGACAGGAGTAGCATGCCCTCATTCTCCGGAAGTACTCCGCTCTCCTCATGAAGATCAGAGAGGCAATCAGGAATGGTAGACCACATATCATTTTCACCAACTTCCGGATGCCACCATGCTTCATGCTGGCAACCTTCCACCATTCAGGAAGTCGCTTAAGCAATAGTCTGGCCATTAAAGACCTCCGCCCCAGTTGCTTAAATAACTATCGTATGCTGCGTCCTCTGGGGTTTTTGCAGGCAGTTGTTTAACAGAACCAGCAGAACGCTTAATGTAATATCCGGGCGTAGTAGTTTCTATTCCCGTAAATGGATCAATGACAGAGGTTCCTGGAACCCACTCTAAATCATTTGTGAGTGAGTTCTGTTTCGGGATCATGGAATCTCCGGAAGGGGCGGCAATGTTGCGAGGTATAGTTGACACCATATTTCCAGGAGCAAAAATATCTCCAACTGTTGGAATAGTAAAAGGAGGCATTGTTGAGGCACTAATTGAACCAGACACCCCTTCGCCGTCCGGAATTATTTCCGGAAGCATTGGCAGGGCTCCTGCACGATTGTTGTTAGGGGCTGAATTAATAATATCAGGAGACTCCATGTATTCAGTGTAGGCAGGATCATTCTGCGGATTATACGCTGAAGGCACCGACATGTATTCAGTGTAGGCAGGATCATTCTGCGGATTATACGCTGAAGGCACCGACATGCCTCCATCTGAGTAATTACGGCTATAGCCATACCCAAGCACAGGTGTAAACTGATCAGGTATCACATCAAGAAATACATTTGGCATCTCAATAGAAGAAGGGGATGATACTCCAGGAATATCATAGGAGTCCTCACCCCCACCCACTTCCATAGTAGGCTCCGGGCTGGCATAAAAGCTCTCAAGGCCAATACCTGAGTATGGTTGCACATATCCAGGTGAATGATAGTAGTCCTTGGCACGAGATGTGTCCATCAACTTAACCGCAGGCTTCTTTTTATCTTTCGCATTAGGATCTTGTGCAAATCCCTTTAGTGCCCCTCCGAATCGCTTGCCGATATTTGCCAGCGGATCCCAGACTTCATTCAGAACCTGAAAGTCCTTAAATTTGTGGCCAATGTTGTTAGGATAGATTTTATCCAAAGCATTGCCAATAGCCCCGCCGAGTCCAACGATTGGCTGAAGTACTCCATTGAGTATCGATAATCCACCTCCGCCAATATCTTTGGCGGATTTTCCTGCTGTATCTAAAAGGCCCATGATTAAAAGAATCCTGTATTTGAGTTAAAAAAACTATTATCCCAAAGCATGCCATTTGGGTTATTTTGATAGGTTGACGGGAACATGAACGAGCTTCCCATATGCGGTGTTGATTGAGGAGTTCCCATGTATGACATGTATTGGCTTAAAAAGTCACCCTGGGGCTGGTTGTTGTTCATTAGCGAGAAAGAAGTGTCCATCATTTCAGGACTTAATCTTCCTTCTGGCTGCTTTCCACCAAATGCACTAAGCAAGCCCATGCCACTTGAGAGCAGGCCAAGAGTAGCTGTAAATGGTTCAAACATAGGGATACGATAAAAAAACTATTCAACCAGTCAAATGCAATTTTCTCTCAAGGCTTGACAAAAAATAAATAAATGTCATACAGAAAAGGCAATGAGCAAGAAAAGGGGAAGAAAACCCTTGCCAGAAATCCAAAAACGGAAGCCCTTTACTATCAGGGTTCTGGACTCCACTCGGAGCCAAATAAAAGACCTGGAAGAATGGCGGGGCGAAAATGGCACAAAAGTAGTTGAAAACATTATAAATAAAGAGCACACTTCAATGTTGATCAAGAGATCAATAGGAAAGGAGAACTAAACCAATGACTACAATACAAAAACTGCCACATATCAATAACCACAAGGGATCCCTCGAATTTCTACCAAGGACACTCAATGTCCATAATATGGTAGGTGTCCACCTTGATCCTTTATACTGCCATGCATGTAATGGAACAGGAGGCGGAGTGAAGTCCGACTTATGCCCAACATGTGCGGGAACCGGATGGAACCCAGACATGGTAAACGCTCAAAAGTTTTACACTGACCTCAATGATCTCAAGCAGGCAATTGCCGAAGGATCATTCAAGGTCATCACCACTTGGATACCCGCAGGAAAGGAAGTGCTTGGCTTAATTGTAGTTCCATCCAATGGAGGTCCACCTATCTCAATCAACATCGCCCAATATGTCATCGATCCAAGGAACGAAGATAGTCAAGAAGAGGCGGCTTGATAAGCTTGTCATGCTACTTGGGGAGTGGATTGCTACCGCAGGAAAGGAGCATCCATCCCTCAAGGGCAGGACAATATCCATTCTCAATGGGCTTCCGGAAAAGAAGGCACCAGAGGAAAAGAAGACCAGAAGCATAGAGCGAACTGGACCAGTCGCCAAAGCTTCCGGAAGGGCGAAGTTCTGTAGGGAATGCAGGTTCTACCTTGATAGCATGAAAAAACCCTGCGGTAAGGGCCACAAGGTTCGTTTCTTTGCAACCTCTACAATGCTTCCAGGAATACCGGACGGACACAAGAGGTGTTGCAGTGACTTTATCAAAAACAAGGAGGATTAGATATCCTCTATGATGCCACCAGAAGCTTTTGCCCTGAGTTCCATTTGGGTCTCAACCTCTTTAGGATCTTTTTGAGCCAGCAGTTTATGGACCTGAACTTTTGCAGTGTCCATGCATATTGCGATGGATGCCCCAAGCTCTCCACCAATTCCAGCAACCTCAGACAGTTTTGACATAACTTCATCTGCCTCAATCTCATCACCTTTCTCAAGTCTGGAAATAATCTCGCCCAGCTCCTCCATGTTTTTCGAGAAGTTGTTATACTGGTTAAGCGATGCCTTTAAGTGATCTTCAATTGGCTGCTTCTCCCACTCATCCATCAATGAGCACTTGGTAAACATTTGGTGGGCAACAAGATTGCATAGAGCCTCCGAAATTATCATGCAGTTCTCTTGATGCTGCATAAGTGCCATGCGTTCATTCTGCTGGTTTTGACTGATTTGGTTTAGATCGTATTTATTATCACTCATTGCTTGGTGCGGGTTCTGGGTATGCGTTCAATATTTCGTTTTTTATCTGGTCGAGCTGCTTAGCAAGCTGTTCGGCGGTAAAGGCTGGCTCTTTGCCCATATTCAATTTGAATACAGCCCAAAGAGCCTTTCCTGGATCACTGTAGTATCCTTCATGCTTCCAGGAGCTTTTTCCGCTCTTACCTACATGTATTGACTCAACATGAAAGTTGTATCTGTCCGACTTGGTGATCTTAAAATCCCCAATGGTGATTATGTACCCAGACTCAAATAACATTTTATGTTGTAAAATTGGTGGCAGGGGAGGGACTTGAACCCCCGACCTCCAGGTTATGAGCCTGGCGAGCTACCAACTGCTCTACCCTGACGTTGATAAAAAATGTACTACGAAAATTCACTTAACGTCAATCATTTTTTTGAATTTATTTTTCAACTCACGAGCCAGCATATTCCGGACTGCAATAATGTGCCGACAAGCTTTTACTGGCTCCTCTCCTTTTTTAAGATTTGGGCCAATATTAAAGTGCCAGTACTCACAGGAGCATTCCCCGTATCCATCATACTCTTCCATGTCCACAAGATGTACATTATCTGGGTTGGTCAAGCTGGATACGAGGAATCTATCCTGAGAATCGTACCTCTCTATCCTCACGGAGGCCCAAAGCCGTTATTATTGTACCCAGCAGGCGGAGGAGGCCGATGTCCCTGCTGTCCTTGATTATGGTATCCAGCCTGCGGTTGAGCCTGCTGCGTCTGTTGGCCTTGATTTGGGCTACCCAGGAATACTACATCATTTACCGTAATATAGTCCTTCTGCCTTGTTCCGGATCCGTCTTGAGCTTCCCACTGATCTTGAGACCACTCTCCATGGACCAGTACTTTTGATCCCTTTTCGAGGTACTTAGATACGAGGTCTGCGGTTCCTTTCCACGCTACACACGGAATGAATGAGGTAGGCCCATCCTTCCGAGGTGTTACAGCAATGCGAAACTCGCATTTGCTGGTTTGATTTTGCCCAACAATTTGATGCTTGGGGTCTGCGGTAAGATTTCCTACCGCAGTTATTTTTACGAATCCTGACATTATTCAAACGTCCTTTCCTGACGTGCCGTGTGAGTTGATCCTGCCCAAGATGTAGGCACATCGGAGGTTTCCACCTTAGGCATTAAGTATTTCGTAAATCTTTGAGTCATTCGCTGATAGTTGATCTTGATATCCCCGATTGGCCCGTTCCGTTGCTTCAGTACCGCACAGTCTACGCAATCCCTGATATCGGGCCTTTCCTGCCAAAGGGCAAGCACTACGTCCGCATCTTGTTCAGCCTGTCCGGATTCCCTTATGTCAGAGAGTTTGGGTTTCCGGTTCCCGCCCTTTTCAATATCTCGATTCAATTGCCCGAGACACAAAACAGGAACGCTCAGGTCTTTTGCCAGTGCCTTCAATCCTCGTGAGATTTCGGCAACCTGCTGCTCTCTGGATGTCCTTGGGTTCTCTGTTTGAATCAACTGCATGTAATCCACGACAATAAGCTTGAGACCGATATTGGCGAACCTTCTGGCCCGACTCCGAATGTGAGACATTGTCGGTGAGCTGAAATCATCAATGTAAATCGGCAACTCTCCAACTCGGTCGCTGGCTTCATCAATCTGAGCCTCCTGAACTTTGTTGAGCAGTCCGTCATCCATGAGCCTGAATGGAACGCCTGACTCTGCCTGAATCATTCGGCACCCAAGTTGATCGTGACTCATTTCGATGCTGAAGTACAGGACGCTTCCAAAGTGCTTAGCGGCATGCTTGGTGATATGGAGTGAGAGGGCTGTCTTTCCGGTCGATGGCCGTGCTACGAGATATGTCAATTCTGAAGGCTTAAATCCCTTCAGGATCCCGTCCAGATCCTCAAGGCCCGTAGTTACCCCTGTAACGCCTCGGTTTTCTTTTCTTAGCCGGATTATCTCTTTTGCGTTTGCGGCAACCTCCTTGCTATTGTGAATCGATTTTACCGCAAGTGCTGACATTGATATGGAGCTTACCTTTTGGTCAACATCGGCCAAAAGGCTCATTACCGGACTATTCGAATAGGCGGCATCCAGCGTTTCATTGCAAACCGATATCAAAGACCGAACATGATGAAACCCCTGAATGTATCCCATGTAGGTTTCGAAGAAAGTTGCCGTTTCCGCAGAGGAGGTTATTCTCGTGATTTCACTGAATCCACCAACCTCTTCAGACATCCCGATATTCTTGAGTTCTTGAGCAATTGAAAGCTCATCAATCCCCCCATTCTCATTCAGGTTGTTTGTTTTCCAAAGGTTGGTGATGGTACTGTAAATGATCCGGCATTTCGTGCTGTAGAAGTACTCATGGGTAATTCCACCCTCGATAGCCTTATCGATAAGGCTTGAGTCCATAAAAAGCATTGCAATCCACGCCTCCTCAATTCCTACGTTATGCGGAGTGACCCTCATAAGCGGATTGCTGCCTTGTGCGGATTGGTCAAATGGTAATTCTGTATCTCTCATTGCTTAAACTCCCATTTCAAACATTTCACGATAATCCGCTAAGGCTTCAGGAGATCTTCCTTCTTGCCAGTAACCCCGCTCCTTCATCCACTCGACAAACTCCTTGTCGCTGTCGATGGTAAAATCCATTGTTTTTTGCTGGGCCACGTCTTCTGGCGTGTTCACCAGTAATGCACTGGGAGTTTCTGGGATCCACTTCCGGCAAGCGTTCTGAAATGTCATATCCCAGTCAACGTACAACTTGCCCTTGCCTTTTGCCCAGTTCATAAAAAGCTCCATTGCTATCTGAAGGTTTAGCCTCATGATATTCCGGCATACGTTAATGCTGTGCTCGTTTGGATACCAGTCGTCCGGTAAAGGATGCTTTCCCTTTGGTGCCTTCCTGCCCTTCCTGTCGCTACCGGAATCGCCCTCCTCATGCGTACCCATACGCACTCCCCCAACGTGGGTGGGGGGAGAGTCTGAGAGGGGGGAGGACACCATAGGTAATTCACCCCTGTCATTTTGACACCCCTCAGGCTCTGAGCCCTGATTATCAGTAGGGGATACCCCTGTCATTTTGACACCCCCTGTCATTTTGACACCCCTATCATTTTGACACCCCTCAAGAATTGATTTTTCGAGGCCGGAATCAGCGATGGGATTCACGAAATATTCAGTGACGTTTCTACCTCCTCCGGATCTGAGTATCTGGACAAATCCCTTTTCCTCCAGTTCCTTTATTGCTCTGCGAGCGGTTGAGTCACTGCAATTTGATTGCTTCATTATTGAGGATAGCGAGGAGGTCGCTAAGCCTTCTTTGCTGGCATCGTCGGCCAGGGACATTAAGACGAGCTTGGTAGTGCCTGTCAGGGTCTGACAGTTCCAAGCCTGATGTAGTTTTATTAGACACATGGGCTTTTTTAGATGTTGGAGTCCTCAAAAGATAAAACCGAAAAGGAAGTGTCAAATAAAAAAACTCTCCCTTAGAAAAGACCATGTGATTCCAACATCATTCGCCATGTGTCTGAAGCGTGGCGTAGGTCTTATGAGAACTCCAAGGAAGAGTCTTGATTGATTACAAAGTAGAAAACAAATTTAACCAATGCGTAAAAAATGGAGAAATAATACCAAGAGTCAAATTAAAATTGACAGTTTTTGAAAGAAGGGACTGAATTATTTTATGTTTTGGAAATTTTGCATTCTGCCAGCCCCTCCGCTTCCGGAAGGATATCGACTTCTTGAGAGGGGTGAAGAGTTTAGGATTGGAGATATCGGGGCAATGATACGGAAGGAATATCTCGATCATGGCATACCTCCGAAAAGGAAGTGGGTTAAGATTGAGACACGAATACAGACCGGAACTGTTGTGCTGAAGGGTCGAGTCGCAAGGAAGATCGAAGATCCTGAATAAACTCACGTATTGCCTTTTGTGATTTAAGAATCACGATAGGGCGGTGAAACTTCCGCATGAAGATCTTTTCTTTTATCCGGAACTCAGGAGTCAGTATTCCTTTTGTGTCGATTACGTAATGATAATCAATAAGGAAGTCGGCTATGTAGTGGATAGCACGGATGCCTTTGCCTTGAAATTTGAATTTTGGCTGCAGTTCAAATCTTGGCTGAAGTATGATTCTGTCCAGGCCGATAGAGTCACGGAATAGAACATATCCATTTTTCTCCAGCTTAGATCCAAAAAGGATTCCATCAGCAATTCTGTCCTCTTTTTTGGAAACCCCGTATTTATGCTGGTTGCGTTGCGTCACGAATAATTTTTGCCCGGGTAGGCACCATTTTACATGCGTTCTCCTTGATCATGACAGATCTTAAGGACTCTCTGGATTCACTCAATGAAGTTCCTGTCTTCTTTGACCACTCTTCAATGAGCCTGCTTTCCACAATGTCTGTGGTCTTAGCAATGGTGTGCATATCAAACCCTCTATCTTGTAGAGCACGGAAAAGCTCCTTAGCGTCATATTCAGCAGTCATGGAAGGCTTAGAGAGCTTGTATCCCTTTATCCGTCCAGTCCCTACCATTAGTCGATCTCTGGCAAGTGCCTTTGTTTTCTTGGCGAACTGCTCACAAAGTTTACCCATTTCATACGCACGCTTGGCATGCTTTGGGTCGTTGAATAGTTTTTCAATATCATCATGCATAAATTCATCTATCATTTCTATTGCCTCAGGGCATGCGGTGAGTGCCTTGCAGTGGAAGCATTGCTTGAACCCTGGGGTTCTTGGTTGTTGTCCGGTGCGAATTTTGAGTGAGAGTTTCCGTATTTCATTTGCCCAGTTTTGGGCATCATCTCTACGGAACATGGTAATGGAGTATGCTGGATACAGAAGGGGATTGCACAGCATCATAAAGACCTCAGTGAGAGACTTGTTTTTTTGCATAAGTGCTGCCCCTTGAGTGAATAGTTGTGGGTTCATGTATGCAGGAGTGTGAAACCCATAAAGCATTTTGTAATCAACAATGAGTGCACGTTGATTCTGTGGCACAATTTCGGCATAATCCAGCTTTGCGGTAAGGAATGGGATTTGCCCTCGGTCAACGAGCGGAAGGCGTTCCTCGGTCCATATGTATCCGTGGCCTTTAATGGTTTCTCCTCGTACTTTTTCAATACATTCCCTTGCCTTCTCCACGCACTTAATGTGCTCCACATTCCTTAGAAGGGCAGGGGAGATGTTATACTGTGCGAGCAAGTGTCTTTCTGAGCCTTCATCGGATCCATCATCAACTTTTATCTCCGGCATTCCTTTCTCTGCACCAAATTTACCATGGCACAGCATGTAAGACTCTATTCCGGAGGCGGACGGAAGCCCCAGTCTTTCGTCGGAAAAATCAATGTCATCCGGAAACTTAAGTTCCTCTTCTTCAGAATGGGACATCGTCATCCTCTTCATCGCTTCCTGCACCGGTATTGGGTTGTTGTGGTGCAGTTACGCTTGTTGATTGTTCTGGGGATTTTCTGTTGGCAAATACCTCATTGTATGCCTCGGTTATCCACTTATGGAATTCTGGTTGGTCGCCACCCACATTTTTACAGTACCATTCAAGTTGGTTTTCATTTAATGATCCTAATAGAATCCCTTGATTTTTACCAAACGGAATTGGATACTCTCTCCAGGTTGTCCATAGGTCGCCTTCTGTCTTTGGCTTTTCATTATGTTGTGGATGTTGCGGAGATTGCTCTTTCTTTTTTGAATCGGCATTATCCACGCCTTCCTCTATGGAGTCTGGATCTTTGTTGTCATCAATTGCGAGCAGTCCACATAATGCGTACTTTCTGGCATACGAAGAGGTGCACCCAGTTATTTGTGATTCATCCATCCCTTTCTTGGATTTAGGTTCTTTCGCAAATGCAACATTCTCTATTTTGTTCCCTGTTTCCGAGCAAATAAGTCCTGCTGTAGATTTTATGTAGGTATCGCCAGTGATCTCCACTAATTCATCAGAAAGCAGAATGATGCATTTATTTTTTAGAAGCAAAGGCTTGACGGCTTCAAGGATGTCTTCGCAGCTCCTGTACATGTATTTCCCGAAGGAATTATACTTTCCTTTGGGTGCGTTGATTTCCTGTTGTATGTGGAAGAGAGACTTTATGATTGAGTGTGTGGAATCAGACATGAGAAAAAGTGTATGACAAAAATAGAATTACATGCAAGGCTTTTATTGAATTTCTTTCTTGCATATGTGGTGTGTGGTTTTAGTAAAAGAGGAGTGAAATGGAAATATCTATCGGGACTTCCTCCTGTCATGGTTAGATGCCTTGCAAGGGAGATTGTGTCAGGCAGCATCATAAGAGCACTGTCTGACGAAGAGATTGCATTAAGGTCAGGATTGGCAGTAACGCAAGTAAAGCAGATATCAAGACTCAAGAGTTGGGATACTGTCACTATTGGTGATGCTCAGAGGTTCTGCAAGGGTTGCGACTTTGATCCCATGAAGACCGCACACAGGAATCGTGCTGCATCATACAAGCGGAAGAATCCAAAATTTACCTATCTACACAAGTCACCACACTACAAAAGCACATTCGTTGAGTTGATAAAAATCATCGCTGAGTGGAGAAAGGAAATGAAAGTTGAGCGATCAAAGACTGACGACATTAGAGATCAACGAATTGCTTCTTAAGCATGACGGAAACCTTAGGGCGGCGGCAGATGAAGCGGATATTACGCCTGGGTATCTGAAGCAAAGGATCCGAGCTACGCATATTCTTGATGCCATATGGGGAGAGGGCAAGGTTATTGAACCTAACTCCCCAGAGTCAGAGATGCGATCAGTCTCCCTTATGGAGGAGCTTGGATTGACTGAAGAGTTTCAGATGATCAAAGCAAATGGGGAGGATATATTTGAGTCTGCCATTGAGGATATTGTAGTAAACAAAGACAATATCGGTAAGCTGAAAGTGTTTGATGGCATGAAGGGCAACCTGGGGCTTGTTATGTCTCGTGCTTTGGAGCTTACAAACACAGTTGCAGTTCGGCAAAATGTATCTCTTTTTGAGATGTCTGAATTGCTCAAGAGTGAGATATTGAGTAAGAGCCTGAATTCTGATCAGCAAGCTATAAAGATGCGGCAGTTCATTATGTGCTGTGATCAACAGGGTAAGTTCTATGAGAGGCTTCTGCGTGGTATGGAGTGCATGCTGAAGTTGCATGAAAAGAACAAGAAGAAAAGAAATGGAGGCAAGAGGAAGCCCGGGTTCAGTGCACTTAAGGATAAGGATAGGATGGAGGCTAAGGAGGCGGAGACTGAGTGAAAGCAGACATAGCCAGTATATTAGAGGAGCTTGAGAATCTTCAGGAGGAGATTGAGGAAGAGGATTATGGACCTGACGGAGACATAGAATGGGAGCCGAGCTTAAGTCCAACTCAGTATGAGATGTTCCATGATCCCAGCCCATACATATTGGCGTATGGAGAACGTGGAACCGGAAAGACTTACTGCCTTGGGGGTCATAAGCTTGTTCGGCACTTGTATGAGAACTTTAATGCACTGGCACTTGTCATTGTTGGTGTTAAATCGCAGGCTACTCTTGGTGGGGTTTGGCATAAACTGAAGACAGAGATTCTTCCGGAGTGGGCGGAAGGACTCGATATCGAAGTATGTGAGGAGCGGAGGGATGAACAGAAGAATATTTACATAGATGTCGAGAACCGGTTTGGAGGGTATTCTCGTGTGGTGTGTATTTCTTGCCCGTTTGGAGCTGTGCTCAAAAACAGAATCAGGGGATTTGAGGCCAGCTACATATTTGTGGATGAGCTTACGACTCTCGATACATCAGATTACTTTGATGCCTGTATTCAGCAGGTTGGTCGTCGTCCTGGAATCAATGGTCCACAGCAGTACACAGCGGCTTGCAATCCGGATGGCCCCAGCCACTGGGTTTATGTTAGGTTCTTTGAGATGCCTTATGCTGAATCGATTGACCATGATACCGGTGAAGTGAAGTCTCCGGAGGGAGAGTGGAATGATGATTACTCAGTCTACCACCTCAAGATTGAGGAGAATAAGCACAACTTGCCTCCAGGGTACTATGATCGGGTTATGGCTGGTGTTGCGGGTGATCCGATTGAGTATCAACGGATGGTTGAGGGCAAGTGGATTGATCGGCCATTAGGGGAAGCTATCTTTCGTCCATACTTCCACAGATCCTTGCATGTGTTTGGTGATAAAAGGACACGACTTCACCCTCATCCGGAATTTCCAATTATATGTGGATGGGATCCAGGAACCGTAAATAATGCCATCATCTTTCTGCAGTGCTTAATTGGTAGGGATAAGATGCTGTGGACATGTTTCGATGAAATGGTTTGGACCAATGAAAAGATGGCATATCCAAAGATGGTTACTTTGGTGATGAGAAGGATGAAGTACTGGAATGATAAGATGAATACGAAATTCACATATCGTCATGTGTCGGATAACTCAGCATTCAATCAGTTTAGGGCCAAGACTGGAAGCTATGACGTTCAGGATATTGAGCAGATATCCAGAGAGAAGTGTGCAACCTTTGGGTTGGAACCAATAAAGATGTGGCGGGCTCCAAAGTTTGCAGGATCGGTAGAGGGGCGTGTTCGTCTGATGGCGGCAAAACTCCAGCAAGATGAATTCATAGTGGACTCCCATTGCGTAAAGATGATTGCCATGTTCGAGAAGATGGTTTCCGAGAAGGAGAGGGATGGGAAGTATGAGCCGGAAATGGCATTTAAGCCAAAGAGAAGTATCTATATTCACCCGTTTGATGCTGCCACATATCCAATGATGGAGTTATCGGCAACAGGCCGGATGCCTACCCAGAATGAAGCATCCCGAAGGGGTGTTAAAATAGTAGAAGTTGGATCTTGACCTATGATCGGTTTTAGAATTGAGTGACTGGCTTTGAAAGTAAAATTTTATGAAATCACTGAATCAAATCGCAATTGACATCGAGGATAATGAAGAGGTTGAGAAGCTTTTTCAGGGACTGAAGCCAGGGGATCCAGTGAGGATTACTGTGGAGGCTACTGTTATGGAGATCACGGATCGAAGGGTGCAGTGCTCTATCGATGGGGTTGAGGACGTCTCTGACATTGAGGGGGATGAAGTTGAGGAAGAAGAGGATGAAGATGATGTCCTCGGGCGAACTGATGATGATCATCCGGAATCATATTTAGGTGATGATTAATGGAGAAGCAACATCGACAGCGGCTTCTCGACTAATTGATGCCCATTACGAAACAGCAAATGTCAGGAGTATTTGGGATAAGAAAAGGGTCGAAAGGCTTGCCAAGTCTTTTAATTTTACAATATATGAACTCGCAAGCTTATGTGGAATAGAGCACAAAGAGTTCGTGCGATCAATGCACGCCAACAACCTGAGGATGCCAGTTTGTATTCTTTTAACACTGTTGGAGAATACCTTTCTTTCGAAAGTCTTCCCCGACACAATTGACTTATTTGATTTTAGCAATGACGGATCTGAGACTATTGAGGAGGAGGGGATGCACGGAGCAGAGACTCAGGGAGGTGTTCACGAGCAGCGAGGGGGATCCAGACTGGGTTCACAGGAAGAGGCTTGATGACCTGATTGAGTCCAGAATCTACGAGGGCGTAGAGTATAGTTGCCGACATGAGCATCTTTATAGGGCTGTTGATTTAGCGTGGGACTCCCTGCCTCTTAACAAGGCAAATATTCCACTGATGCAGTATGCACAGGGAAAGCTCAAGATGACGGAATGTATCCGTTCTCTTGAGAAGCTGAATTGTGTAGATGAATTTGCGGTAAAGGATAAAGATGGACATATTATTGATATCAACCAAATGCGACTGCATGAGGTGTCAATTAACCTGATCCGTTCATACATCAACCGCAGGCTTGCTGCACAGGTTTCCAAGTTTTCCAATTTATTTCCGTATCTCAAATATGAACCAAGGGGAACCTCCGTTAGTGATAAGTTGCGTGGAGATGTAGTATCTCAACGCATGGAGATTATGACGGACAGTTTTGGTTATCGCCACATATCCAACCAGGCAATTCGAGATATGTTTTTGTATTCTCGTGTTGTTTTGTTTCCAGATGGGGCGTGGCATGAGGATAAGGGGTGGGTTGAGGTTGAGGATCCTGCAACTGGGGATAAGGAAATTATGTCCGTTACAGAAAGAGCAGGAGTGTTATATGTGAAGCCTCATCCAACAAGGGTGTTCTGGGATAGGTCAAGACCGCTTCCGCAGATCAATGATGATATTGGCCCTGAGTATATCGGATACTGGGATGTTGTGCCACATAGGGATCTGGCGAGGGATCCGGACTTTTGGAATGTGGATAAGATTGAGTACACAAAGAACCTCATCGGCTTACATAATCAGCACTCGAATTACTTCACATATTACTTTGACGACATAAAGATCAAGTTTCCTTCAACCGAAGGGCTGGCAGATGATGATTTGGCCCTACGGAATGATTCCAAGGCGAATGTGGGATTGTATGCTGCCTCGGAAGATGATCAGACATCGTTTATCACCAATCTATTCATGAAGATCATCCCGAGTGATTATGATCTTGGGTTGTATCCGTATCCAGTGTGGGTAAGGTTTGTGGTGGCATCTGATAATACCGTTCTTTTTGCGGAATACATGCCGTCGATTCCAGCCATCTATGGTGGTATCAATGAGAATGATGATCGCTTTGCAAACATCAGCATTGCCCATGAGATTATGCCATTCCAGGATCGTCTCAATGACATCATGACAACCATGCTTCATGATATGAAGACTGGCATGATGAAGATCATTGCGATTGACAGGGATTCACTTGATGAGGATCAGGAGGAGTATATTGAGAAGTCACTGAAGGGTGGAAACTGGTACGGCAACCCTAAAGCGTTTTTCTACTCTGGGTCTGGCATGACTGATTTGGGTGTTGATCCAAAAAACTTCCTTACTGTTGTTGATGTGCATAGGGAGATGGCGGAATGTGTGCAGTTTCACACTACAGCCATTCTTAGTATTCTGAATATCGTTGAAAGGCTTTTGATTTTATCTCCACAGGAGCTTGGCCAACCTTCGCCAAGGGAAGTGTCGGCAACCGAGATCACGGAGATTACCAATACCACAAATGCTCTATACTCCTTCATCTCGGAGGGAATTGATGAATTAAGGTCTGCGATGAAAAAGCAGCTTTATGAGCACACCATATCTTGCGATGATGAGCAATTTGATCTACCAGTGACCGGAAGATACACTGTTAAGACTATTCAGGAGGCTGGGTTTGATGTTAGTTCCGATGATGACATTGGTGATCATGATGTTCCGAGACGCAGGAATGTGATTGGGATGCCAAAGGATTTAAGGCATGACTACCTATTTACTTCAAGGGATGGCGGGGAAAGGCCACGAGATACACAGTCAGCACAGGTGTTGTCACAGATGCTTATGCAGATTCTGAAGATGTCTCCAGAGCTTGCGGCAATGGCGGCTCAAAAGATAGGTCCAGATAGATTGATGGAAATGCTGAATGAAATCTTTAGAATGTCTGGGTCTGGGTATGATCTTAAGATTGAAGCAGAAAGCGTGGAGGACCAGAGTGCAGCGAAGTCTATCCAGGCGGAAAAGTTTACAGAACAATTACAGCAGCAAATGCCCGAAATGCTAAAGACATTGCAGGCATTAAATCAGCGGATCGGCACCGTTGAGAGTGCATTAAATATCGAACAACCACAACAATCAAACACACAAGGAAATCCGCAAAATGAGCAATTACGATGAAGAATCAGAAGAAGAAGAAGTAGACCTGGACCTTGAGGGAGGCGAGGAAGAAGATGATGGCAATCTTGGTGCAGGACTTGCCGACTTTATCATTGATTCCGATTATGACGATGGGGAGGAGGATGATGATGACGATGATGACGAGGAAGAAGAGGGTGATGCCGATGACGAGGAGGAGGAAGAGGAGATGCCTCGCAGAAAGGTTCGTCGTGTTGTTCGTCGTGAAATCGTAAGACCTGCATTTGAGGAAGAGGAAGAGGAGGAGGAAGAGGATGATCCGGATGAGGAACTAACGAGGCATATGGTTCCTGAGGAAAAATCCAAGTATGAAATCCTCAAGCGTGTTGCACAGTCTACTGGTCGCCCAGTGGATAGGGACTTTATTGAGTTCTCGAAAAAGCATAAGGATTACGTGGAAAAGCGTGTTGCAGAAGATCCAAGCTTTGATCCATCTACTGATGAGGAGTATCAGAATTTTTGTCGTGCTGGGTATCCCAAGGTTACAAGCCAAGAGATTCGCAAAGCCGAGGATGATATGCTCGTTGAGAGAACAACGCAAAGGGTAATGGAGCAGGTGAGCCCAGCTTTGCAAAAAACCGAGCATGAGCAACGCTTAATGCAGCTAAAGCCCATTGTTGAGCATCAGAAGAGGCAGGCAACCCAAGCAGTATTTGGCCTGGTGCCTGAGGGTTTGGCAAACGAGTTAAGGGAAAAGACATCCGAGGAGGTTCGTGCTGCAATGCCGCTTGAATATGATCTCGTGAACCATCATGTGACACGAGCAAATCAATATGTGTCAGAGCTTATCGAGATCCAGGAGGGGTATAAGCAGTTCGATAAAAATAACCCTACTCATACTTCTTTGCTGACGTGGCTTGAGAGAGAGCAGGAGGCATTCTTGAATTTAGGCACCGCCAAAACTCGCAGTGCAGACGGAAGGCAATTTGTCACTCGCACAGAATATAGGAAAATCCAGGAAAAGGCACCTGATAAGATCAATAATTACTACACATGGTCAAACCAGGATGTTGTGAGGCGACTTATCGGCAGAAGTAAGCAGCAGTTAGATGCAGCCCTGAAGGCTCACGATGAGAATATGAGGGCTTATGGAAAAGCATCCAAGATTCCTAAGGTAAAAAATAAGGATAAAAAAGTCCGAACTTCTTCTCCGAGAACTCCCTCATCCAGAGGTAGAGGAGCGGCCCCTGCCCCTAAGAATAGGGGAGGTGATAATGCTTTATCGGACACGATTTTATCAACACTTGGGCTTGATGAGTAAGTAATTTTTCTCCACCCACATACCAGACGGAGGGGGGTCTCTATAAAAGGAGGCTCCCCTTTTTTGTGGGTGCATATGTGGGAGGTTTTCAGTTTTAAGTCCTGAGTCCTGATTTTCAGTTTTTGTAAAAAGTATGACGAAAATGCGAATATTCGTTGTTTTTTTTCGATATGTGGTAATTTGAGGCTGAAATGTTAAAATACTATGGCATTAAATAACCAAAACCATCCAGCCCATACTTCTGCTACAGAGGGGGGTTCGACAGACTTACTCCAGCCAGGTGTGTTGCCTCGTGTAATCAAGGTAGACACCAGTACAGGCTGCACCCTTACGAGGGCTCAGATATCGGGGCTTACCCCGAAACGCTTCGCAGAAATGAAGAACACTGAAATCCATTTGGCCCGAACAATTGCGAATGCAACTGAGGCTAAAATGCTTGGTGTTGTAGAGCGTGGTTTTACAGATTTATTGAACTCCTCAGTTCGAAATATCAAGCCCCTCGTGAACAAGATTAAGGTTGCTGGTCAATCTGTGATCATGCCGTTCATTCAAAGGCGGCAAAGATCTGTCTTGAATGCGAATTACTTCGTTATCGCCGATGAGGTAGGTGCAGGTGCATTTGCTACCGGAGAAGATATTAGCACATACAAGGCTATGACTACGGGATCCATCGGTGCAAACCGAGAGATCTTAATCGGTCAAGGAGAGCATGGCTATATCAACAGCACTCTTCGTACTGACACTTGGAAGCTCAAGATTAATCTTGGAAGCTCCGACTGGAAGACTCCAATCCCTAATCCAGAGCGATATTTCATGCCTGGGGGGTTTGTGATCATCTCCAGTTGGTTTGAGGACTCAGGAAACAGTAATGCTCCAAACGCTTATGAGTCTCAGTTTGAGATTGTTGGCTCAAAGGGCGTTACTGGCGATGATTCCTCGGCTATTGTTCTTTTGAATCCAGTTGGTGGCGATGTCCCTGCTGGTGGATTTGCATCCACTGGTGCAGTTCCTGAGCACTACAAACCTACCCATGGTGTTGTGCAAACTCTGGCGAACAACGTGAATGATTATGAAGCCTGGTGTTACAATCAGCCTACCAACTTGAACGTAAAGCTCATCGTCAACTGGCTCCAGACTTCTCGTGACTCACGTATTGTGAATGAGGAGTACAGGGAAACCCTTAAGAAGATCATGAATGGCGAGGTCAATCCTTTCCTTAATTCCATGGTCTACCAGCCTCTTGCCGACCAGAATAAGCAAGCTGCTCAGCGTTATTACGACGACATGGACCGTGCCTTCTGGTTTAATCAGCCGATCAATGAGGAGCAGAACAATCCGAACAACTATGAGAATCTGCCAACGGTTTCCGATCCGGAAGATCCGAATTGTACTTTGGAGTACAAGGCAAACGCTCTTGGTATCAAGACAATGCTCTATAACACAGGGCGTGTGCGTGACCTCATGGGGGAAGCTCTTGATTTAGATACCTTGTTTGGTGATCTCTACTACCTGAAACGCAACCGTGAACAAGACGGGGATAAGGTTCTCGTTATTGACGGTATGACTGACCGTATCACTGCCAACAACATCTTTGAGGCAATGAATAAGTACTTCATTAAAAAGTACGACTGGACAGTTGAGCGTACTGCTAAGATCGATCAGAAGATTGAGCATAACGGCATTATTCTGTTCCAATACAACATTTACGACATTCCTGAAGTAGGTGTTCAGTTGGCTATCTTCCATGATCCATTCTTTGATGACATGATTAATGTCGTTCAGGGTCAGTATGCAAATTCAACAGCAAACACAAATGCGATGAATCGCTCTCGTGCGTTGTGGCTTTTGGATTGGTCTGATATCCACAAAGGTTCTGCAGGATCGAATTCCGTTACTCGGAAGTCTCCTAATGCTTCCATTGATCGACTCTACCGTTGCCGCATGAACTCCGTATCTCGTGAGTACTCCTTGCGTTCGGAGACCTGGACCGCAATGCTGGATCGCCCCCATCGTCACTTGCTCCTGGAGAACTTCTCCAATACAGTGACAGTATCCTATAAGGATGATGAAAATACCACTGTCACCATCTCTAAATCTGGATCATTGACATACACCCCACCATTGATGGCAATCTCTCAGGCTGCTGGAGAAAACATTGGCGGCGGAGTAGGCGACGACGATTAATTTCGCCATTACCCCAACCTTATGTGTTCGATGAAGGTGCGGGGGGTTGATTACCTCCCGCACCTGTCGAACTCAACCTTAATCACACGACACATATAAGACAAAAGATGAGCAAGTATCTTTACACCGAAAGGGCGAACGCACAATTTAAGCTACCTGATTTCAGGCTTCTTACTCAATTACACGGCAGGACATGGCGTGGTATAGCATCAGTTTCTGAAGAGACTGCAAAGTTGGCCTTGGAAAAGTACCCTGGAATCCTGAAAGAGATCTCCGAGGAGGACTATGAAACTCTAAAAAAAAATTGGCGGAAAGCTCAGCAAGCCAACTCTCACATAAGCATCGCAGAAGACCCTACAAAGCCGCCACATGCTCAGCGTGCTGACAATGCACGTCCGGCCCAAGAGTCAAGTGAGGATGCTATAGATCTATTGATTTCAGGAGAATTGGAAGCTGTTGATGGCAACGCTGAGCTTATTGAGTAACCAACAATGCTGGGGAGTGCGGTAACAAATATTGCGGTTGGTGCAGGCATTAAGCTTGTGTCCAATATCGTAAATGGCTGGATCGAACGTAAGGGGGCCGCTGATCGCAATAGTGCCTTAAAGGACGCAGAGGTGCGTAAGGTGCAAGCGGAAATAGCAAGGGAGAATGCCAAAGACCCGTTTGTTCAGCTTACCAGGCGTGTCCTTTTTTGTATGCTCACGGCAACGTATTGCTACATGGTGATCTATTACGGGAAAAACCCACATATATCTTTCGACATAATTGTTCCGAAAAAGGACTTGTCTGGGGGAATAATGTCATTCCTATTTGGTTCAGGTAAAGAATTTCATGTGGTAACAATATCTGGAGGATTACTCCTGCATAGTTTTACAGAAATAATGTCAACAATAGTCGGATTCTACGCAGTACCGAGAGGCAGGTAATGGAATATACTTGGGGAAATTTCAAAGAAGATATGCGGGATTTGCTCCTGCATGATGCGGTTCGTAAGGGTAAGCGGATTCAAACCTACATCAATCAATTGGCACGAGCAGCTATTGTCGATTTACAGGACTTTGTGTCAGCCTTGCGAGATATTGAGATAGTGACATGGAGTAGCGTTGAGCCTTCAATTTGGACAACGCATGAAGCATGGGCAAAAGGATCCATTGTAGTTGTGGAGACTGGAGGTGTCTTAATGAGATCTGCGGAAAAATTTGGGACACCTGTGTTTCAGTCTTACCATGATGTGGATGAGGGCGGCAGTCTTCCCGGGGATGATCCGGATAACTGGTTCAGGATAAATGTCCTCGCTGAAACACATGATGGTGCACATACTGGACGAGTTACCATTCCCAACCACGAGATAAGCAGGATTCTTATTCGTAGATTCCCTTTTGATAACAATGATCTTAAAGTGAGCCAGTACCGTGAGGTGGATAGGATCCCTTGGAATGAACGCCACATATTAAATGAGTCATCATACGGGAGGTGTCATAACTCCATAGCGTTTGGTGATGATGGCTTCATTCTTTATCCAAAGCTTTGTGTTGATGAGAAGCTGATTATCGAAGGAACGGGGATCCAGACCTACCAAAAGACGCAATACTGGGAAACGGATCTTCATGACGGAGATGAAACAATTTTCACAATCAGGGAAGCCCGGGCTTGCTCTTTGTACATAAAAGCTCATCTTTCGAGGGAAATTGACAAGGATGAAGTTGGCTACAGGAATATCATGTCAGAATACCAAAGAGATAGGCGGCACATATTCACAACCTGGAAGGATATTACCAGACACAGTATGCGTGCAACAGAATCCAGGGATCCAACAAAGGCCACTGTAATTGGAGGGAATGTGATATAATGAGCGGAGTAGAGTATAGCAGAAATTACCTCAAGTCACTCTTCCAGCGTGGCGATGAGTATCAGGAGAGTAGCTTTGCTGCCCTTATTGATGGCCTTGTGACACTTAAGGAGCATCTTGCCTTAGAAGAGAATGTTCGGAGTGCACAGCTTAATATTTCAAATCTGAGTGCAAGTATTCAGACTGTTTCAAATTCTTTGAGTAGCCTCACTGATAGAGTGGATGGTGAGGAGGAGAGAGTAAATGGATTACTGGAACTCTTGCAATTACTCCAGGCAGAGATTGCGTTGGTGGACTCCCAGAGATTGGCATTATCCCAGGACGTGGAAGCCAATAGATATGACATTGAGAGATTCAATGTGGATGCCTTATGGACGGACTCAAAGGATGTTCAGGTTGGCACAGTTATGACCTTCAGGGCACCATACTCTTTTGTTGTGGATGATGTCAGGGCCAGTCTTAGTAATAGTGGCACCAATGCCACAAGGCTAAGCATATATGTGAATGGCACAAAGAAGGCTACTGTATCAATTACTGGAGGAGCAAGATCGACTGGAATCAATAATGGCATACAGACATTTAAGTGCTGCATGGAGGATGAGATTACGGTTGTCGTTGAAGAGGCTGGCGATACCGCAGAGAACCTGAGAGTCACACTTGCAGGACGCAAGGGCACAACCAGGATTGTGAGGGTTCTTGTTCCGGTGACATGGCCCATCACATGGCCAATGAATTTTTACAAGAACACCTTTGTTGAGATGTCTGAGGGCGATGACTCGCTTGAGGAGGTGGACTTAGATAATCCGAATCAGTACACTTGCGGCGGCGGTGCAGACATCGGCGAATTGACAGATCTTATCAATCAGATTATTGCGGAGACGCTTGGTACTGCGGAGGACTTTGCGGAGGCCGTAAATCTGGCTGGGACCGCAGAGGATGAGGATCTGGAAACCGACTTTGAGGTCCAGGGATTTGAGTTTGATGTAGGCACATGGAATGTCCTGACAGCCATTGTTCCTTTTGGTGATATTGATATGGCAATACCCGGGCTTGATGTTGATCCAGGAAGTATGGATGTGGCAGGATCCCAATATGCGGGAGATCTACAAATCCATGATTCGGTTCAGACTCCGCTTGAGTGGACCCCTGTAGGTCTTGCAAGTGCCACAGAAATCAACATCACTGTGCGGGGTTGTTACGTGCATAGACTCAGGGACACGAGTGAAAATTACCTCTCTTACCATGATGCCATTGGGTACACTCTATGGAGCAATGGGTATGAGTTAAACTCGGTTGAGAACTTCCATGATGACCCAGCGGATTATACCGTCAGTGATGGCCAGAGAACCCCTGATTATCACGCAAGATGGTGGAGGAATGCAGCGGGCGTTGTAGCTTGGGATGACACATATTTCTCAAATCACTATCGATATGTTTGGTTCAATCCATCAAATAATACGATGGATGTGGATAATCGTCACTGTGTCTTGGCGGTGAAGTTCAATGATAACATTGGGTTTATTCCATTGGCGTTGATTCCGTATCTCAACTCAGGAAAGGTATGGAGTGATTCAAACTTCCTTAAGCCAGGATTTTACAGCATGGAAAACTGGATACCAAGAACAGTAGGCCACATGCTCTCAAATCACTTCACTAAGTATTCAGGTGATGCCGGAACTGAGGCTTGGCATTTCGGGGAGCTGGATGCCCTGCATGCTGCATATAGTGATAACCCATTGTTTTATCCTCTTCCTCTTGCTCAGAGGGACTACAATCCGTATGATTTCACCATAGAGATGTCCAACATTGAGGCAGTGTTCGGAGAAACTTCCGCAACCAGAAGCTCCGGTATTCAAATAGCAATGGTGAGTTCTGGCCTAACCGCTGGGGGTGCATCCTCAGTTGTGGAGGGAACCGATGCAGGGGTTGGAGGCAACTCGCAGCTTACTATTGAGGGCAGATTCAGTGTAGACATGGAGATCGTATCATGAGTAGCTTGATGACACAGGTTGGTAACTTCATAAGGGACAGGCTATTGAGTGCCAAAAGTCCCATAACGGCAGCAAGTCCAGATCTGGATATGTCATTCAATCAGAAGGTTGTGCCAGTGGACACCAGTTCAAATTCCGTGGATTTCCAGATCGATGATGGAGTGATAAAGGCTGGATTGAGGTGTATCATTGAAGTTAAGGATGGCACAAATAACATCTCCTTTACTCGGACCGGATCAACCGCAACCATCAATGGCGGCACAAGTAAGTCGTACACGACCCCAAGTGCCTACACACATATCCACGTAACATGCGGAGAGGATGATGAGCTTACTGTAACCTCATCCACATAAAACACTTTTTGTTAACCTAAAATACAAGGAAATATAATGTCCTCATTAATGACTCAAATCGGGCAATTGGTTAATACCAAGCTCGCAGGAAAAATCAGCGGCGATAGCCCTACTCTAACAGGAGTTTTGACGGTTCCAGATATCGACATGACCGGAAGCACTGGTCTTGATATCTCCGGTACTGGTGGAATTTCCCTATCCGGAGGAGGTGCAATCACAGTCGGCTCAGGCGGTATCGATATATCAACGAATGATATCGGCTTAACCTTTGGAGCCTCTGCTGGCATCACCATGGGAGGCTCAGGAGGCATTGACATGTCCTCTGGGTCTGGAAGCCTACTGCCATCTTCAAGCGGCATTGACCTTTCTTCTGCGGATGGATCTATTACCTTTGGTACTAATGGTAGTATCACTATGACTGATGGAGGTATTTCCATTAGCGGCTCAGGCGGTATCGATATGTCCTCTGGATCCGGAAGTCTGTACCCAAGCTCCAGTGGTATCGATCTATCCCTTGCGGATGGTAGTATCACACTGGGAACAAATGGCGTTATTACCTTTGGTTCCAATGCGTACATTGATGCTTCGTCAAGCTCTACTCAACATCTTTTCGGAGATGGTGGTATTGATGTTGGCTCATCCGGCATCTCGCTCAGTAATAATGGTGGCGTGAATCTGTCCTCTGGATCCGGATCGCTATCCATGGGTACAGGAGCTATCGAGTTGCAAGGTGGGGGTATTACTGACTCAAATCAAATTGCCATAGGATCTGCGGGTATCTCTGTTTCAGGAGAATCCGTATTTGACTCTGCTACTGAGTTCCAGAATGGCATCAACCTCTCTGGCGGATACCTGACTGGCACTGTCCAAACTGATGTTGATATGTCTGTTGGCGGAAATCTGACTGTCACTGGTAATCTTACTATTCAGGGCACTACTACAACCGTTGATTCCACAACTGTTTCAGTTACTGACCAGATTATCGAAATTGCTAAGGATGCTGACCAGGCTTCAAATGCTGTCGGCGATGCTGGTATCCAGTTTACTCGTGGCTCAAGCGAGGATGGGGCATTCTTCGGATGGGATGAAGGCTTGGATCGATTCATCTTTGCCACACACCAAGACGGTGCGGGAACAACGGATGTTTCTGCGGCTACCGGATACGCCCTTGCGGAAGTTTATATTCCAACCGATAAGTTGATCATCAATAGTAGTGGTGACGCTCTTGGTGATTTCACCGACTTCGAAACTGCTGTAAACGCATAATTCAATCTTGCATGTGTGCGGCCAGGGTCACATTCCTTGGTCGCACATATTCATCCTTATTAAAATTGGCGATGTTTGAATTTCTTATCAAGATATTAGAGACGGATGTTTCGGCGGCAAAGTTACTGATAATTGTTGGGGTTATACTTATTGCCTTGCTGGCGTTTGTGTTCAGATGGCTGTGGAAGGACTACACGCAATGTAAGAAGTTTCAAATATCGGCAGTATTGTTCTTTGGTAGGCTGGGGAATATGTCGCCAGAGGAGGTCCACAAAGAGCTTGAGGACTTATACAAGGACTGGAAGCGTAAAAATGAAAACTCAAACACCTTTTTCTGAACTAAACAAAAGTAGCCTCAAGAGAGAGGTTATGTTTGGTGTTATTTTAGTAATGCTCGCAATCTTACTTTGTTTTACGGCCATAGGGTTCTATGAGAGTGAAACAAAGCCAAGTGATGTAAGGGAGTCGCAAGAGAGGCATTTTGCTAAACTGGAATTAAAACTCACAGACTTGGCCCACAAGCAGAATCTTACTGTATCTATTTTGGAGAGCGTAGGAGCTGGCATAGTGCATGCGGATGACTCCCATAGATTGACTTGGTGGAACGATAATGCGGCGGAAATGTTTAACTATAATCGATTGGATTATTTCTCAATGTGTATTGAGGATTTAATGGATTCCAGCGTTATTTCTGATCATAGAAAAGCTTACGACAAGGCAATGGAGAGGCGATCTGGGGTGCATGGATTGGTTTGTAAGGAGGCAAGAAGAAGTGATGGGTCACTATTCACCGCAACAATATTCATGGCGGCTTCACCTGCGAAGGGTACAGGGGCAGTGGCGATAATATTTCCGTATGAGGTTCCTTTTCGGAATATGAACCTTGTTGTGCCAAATGCAAACTAAGTGTCTTGACTGATCACATATTTTAACCAAATTCTTTTACCCAAACATCCAATGTCTACAGCAATCAATTCAAAGTTCCTTCAATCCCTGGTTGGTGATCTTCTTGGGGATACAACTCAATACTCAGTAGATGCGGCGGCAGCAAGTTTGCCGACCGGATTCAGGCTGAATAACATTGGCGACACAGCCACATTGCAGGCAGCTATTGCTATTGATGCATCGCTGGCATCTGGGTTTGATACCTTTACCTCCCCTTCAGGAGAGACAGGGAATTATGCTTCAGGAATCGTGGCTGAGAATATTGGGCCACGCAATTATGATGCTGGAGAACGAAAGTGGCGAAACACCAATAAGGTCGTATGGAGTCCTGTGATGAATGCTGCGGGTTGGGATATTAAGTATCTCATTATTGGGGCATCTTTTTCAGGTAGCTTTATTCCATTGCTTGCGGTGCCTGCCCCTCTTGCTGGAGTGAACCCAGATATCCATCCAC
>Ga0208161_1000102_pt1 | contig 42682 bp, 54 predicted proteins | sample CB_VirMetaG_3_FD_184538 | JGI IMG/M metagenome (GOLD analysis project Ga0208161, IMG submission 184538) | Freshwater to marine saline gradient viral communities from Chesapeake Bay - CB_1508_1S Viral MetaG (SPAdes) (version 4) | ecosystem: Environmental > Aquatic > Marine > Coastal | place: USA... | reverse complement strand
GTACTTTTGACAGACTTTCTCGGAGATTCGTCGTTTCTGCAGCCGTTCGGCTGAGCCACGTAATTGTACATTGGTGGGCATTTTATGAGTGTGAACAATTTCTTCGACGTGATCGTACGAATTGCACGAAAAGCAAAAAGTGTGGCCGTCTGAATACAAGGAGTTTGCATCAGACGACCCACAGTTGTTACACGGCAAGTGCCTTACGAACTCGCTCTCGGAGTTGTGAGTATGCATTTGCCTGTTGCTCATGATAGTCAAACCAATCGTTCAGCGCAGCATAAAAGCCGCTCATGATGTTATCAATAGTTCCTGGATCTTCGCCGTCCACATCAGCAAGTGTGTCTGCAAACAGGTCAGCGTAGTACTCAGGAGTGCCGTACTTTAGGTTAGCCATGTGATTGGGATGGATGTATATGAAGTCCATGGGAAGCCGTGCTTTTCACACCACTTCGCATAGGTGGTTTTGGACCCTTTGTAGATCTTATTAAATGGTGCTTGAAAGACGAAGCGAATATCTAACTCTGGATTGCTCTTCTTTACTGCGATCATCTTGCGGCGATCCTCGCTTGTCAGGCGTCCTTTCACTTCGAGAAAGACACCATTCGGCAAAAGAAAGTCGGGTATGTAATTGCATTCAAGAACGTAAGCGAGTTTGCGTGATTCGTATTCGTATTTAACTTTCAAGCTAGAGAGAAGGTCAGCGACCTTACCCTCTAAGCCTGAGCGATACATCAATCTTCTTCGATAGCTTTCTCTACGATCTGTTCGATAATGTCCGTGAATGCACGGCTAAGCTCGTAGCGAAAGTCGGACTTGTCGCCCTTGTATCGCGTCACAGTAATCGGAGGAAGGGTGAGGGTAGCAGTTGCTTCCCACAGCCCAAACTCCTTGTTCTTTGTGTAATTAACTTCAAGCATCAGAAATCATCCTCTTCAGTATCGGTGGACGGAGTTACAACAGGGTCACTGGATTTGAATCCTTTGGTTTGACCAAACAATGCTGCAACTTCAGTTTCACCCATGTCACCAGCATCTACACCAGCAGAGCTGTTGAGTGCTACGACTTGGATACCTACAAGCTTGAGCGTTGTACCGTACGTTACACCGTCCTTGAGGATATAAGGCTTCTGACGGAATGCCAGCTTGACCTTAGAGCCACTGTAAAGAGGGATGTTCTCATCAGTGATGGGAGTGCCTTCAGTGTCAACCACAGGAGGACGTGTCTCATCATTCCACGAGAACTTAACTTTGTACTTACCTTCAGACACTTCTTCCCAAGGCTCAGGCTTGAGAGTAGAACGCTTAGGGTTCTTCAGTTTAGATTCAGCCCATTTGATAGTCTCGGTGCGATCTTGCTCCAGGACTTCAACAAGCTTCTCATCAATCAATGCACCAAGCGAGTAACCATACTTGCTGGGCTTGAGAATAGCCTGGTAACCTTCAAGGACAACAGGCTCTTTGGTGATGTGGACGGTTTGTGCCATTAACAGAAAAAGTAGGTGGATTCAATCACTGACTCTGGTTCCAGGTCGCCAATGATCGGTGGTTTAGACTCTGCTCCTATTTGAGTAGCAAAGTCTTCAAGATAGTTATGCTCTGCGAACAGGTGCATGTATGTCTCCCTCACAATAGATGAAAGGGTAGACATGTCAGTAGCTCTACATAACACGGAATCGTGGATGAGAGCAATAGGTGCATCAAAGCGTGGGACACTTAAATGTAAGAGACTAGCATCTAGGCTGTGAATAAGATTAGGAGCTGTTGCGTTCTTGTGATGGTTAATGTCAACCTCATCAGTGTCACCTACAGCTACCTGCATACGACATACTCCTAACAATTGAAGCTGTAATGATACAACCTCTTTCTTGTTTAGTTTTTGATGAACAACAAAACCAGAAGGTGTTGTCCATTCTAAAAACTCTTTTCCAGCCTTGATAGCATTAGCTACCTCAGTTTCAATCCATGACATAACAGCCATGGGACCAGGAACGACTACATTCATAGCATCCCGCACAGCTTTAACAGTAGCAGTAAGATCTTCCTTACTAATCTCTACACCTTTCTCAGCTAGTGCATCACGTATGTAACCACGATTGCTGTAAGGTTTAGCATTGTAAGGCACAGTCATAACTACCCTTTTGACCACTTTTCTATCCATGTAAGGTTGGATAGATTTAGGACAGTGAGGTGTAGCTACGTTGCTTACTACTTTATAGGCATCTTGTGGCTCAGTGCCAGGTAAGACATTCACAAGACGTGCAGTGGACTTATCCCTAGCTAATCCTGCCAAGATTTGTAGACCTGAACAAGTAGCATCGGTTGCCACCATAAGCCGTGTGAATTGCCTATCGGCAACTACGACACAATGATAATATTCCTCCACAGCAGCTAAGAACTGCCAAGGTTCTTCTACATTCTCCCAAAGATGTAAATTATCTATGGGATTTTGAGTTATGAGTGTGAATAATTCATGGTTATTTCTTGCCCATTCAATACGCTCAGTCATCGGTGCTTTATCAAGACCGTATGTAGTAGCTACTTGAAAGGCTAACCAATCATCCGACTCCTCAGTTGTGTATGAACCCTCAGCAAAGACTAACAAACTTTTTCCAAAGTCTGTATCTTGTGGAGTAAGAAAGGCAGGAATAGGGTAAGCTCTACCTCTGTAATCAAAAGACCAAGGAATGTAGAACTTAGGTACGTCCTTGAACCTCTTCACTGCCTCCATTGTCATCCTTGTACGACAAGATTTTTTAAACTCTTGTGCGTTCAAGTTCATTGTCTGAGCTGCTGCTTGTCTGTACTTCTTACGAGACTCTTTGTTCTCTGCAATATCTACAGGCTTAGGAGGCAACTCATGATTGACAATTGGGAGGAACTTACCTACTGCTCGTTCCAATCTATCTAGTTCTTCCGCAACCCCTACAATAAAAGGATTTAGAGTAAAGGCGACCTTCTGAATCTTGTTCAGAAACTCGATAGGGGTTTCTCCCTGTATACATAGCTGATGTCCACGACGCACCATGTCATGCCCACGCATCACCTCGTTAAGAAGGTAACCGCCAGAACGATCGTTGGTCCAATCGTTAGGCTCGATGAGCATCGGCCAAGCAAGAGGAGCAAACAACTCTGCATCCTTCATCACCTTGTCCTTGATAGAGATGAACTCAGGTGTGGGTACAACGTAGTTAACTCTTTTGCGTCCTTCCTGTCGCATCTCTTTAGTGAACCAATGTGATTCAGCAATGATGCAATCAAGTAACCAACTACCTAACTTGACACGGTTAGCTCTACCCCAAGCATCCCATTTTACATCAACAGCATTCATAGGTCTGCGGATGTTGCTGAGACGTTGATGTGTGCCGCTAGAAGAGTGCCAATACTTCTTCTTGAGTACATTCAGCAGTCCAGGTGCTTGACGCTCATAGAAGCGCATCTGGCACTCATCCTCAACAGCATGACCAATAGCATCACAAACGTTTATGAGTTGATCACTACCCTCTTTGAAGGAGAATACTTTATCAAAGGTGAGTTTGAGTGCAATAGCTGCTGATGCTAACGGCTCAAGTTGTGATACATACTCCTTAACAACTTGGAATTGATGACCAGTCCCACGTGTTAAGCGATCATGTGTAGTCTCCTCAATACGTCTAACCACAAGAGGCAAGAGCATATCGATAGAGGCAATACCATATACACTAGCTGATGCATAGCTTTTGTTCTCAAGATCCTGTGTGTTCTTGTGTAATCTCTTGAGTCCTTGAGCTATTTGATCACGCTCAAGTTGTACTTGTTCGTCAATCTCAGCTGGTGTAGGCATAGGCAGTCTCTACGGTATCGTGATCATCAGCAAGTTGTTCCATCATCAGAGATACAATCTCATCACGATGAGGATGGTCAATCAGTTGGTCGCACAGTTCGTGCAGACGACGATAGTAAACTTTAGTCTTCGTCATTGTCAATAGCCTCGCAAGTAAGGTGGTGGATTGCGTCGTGATTGCAAACAGTGAACTCAATGTCAGGTGTACGCATTAGCTGCCTGACCTTGTTTTGTGCTGCTGATTCCTTCATGTAGACATGTTCTTTGACCTTGTAGGTCTTAGTGTCACGTACACGAATGATACAACAGACAGACGATGGTAGCTCCCAGCCTGCTACCTTCCACTCCATGATCTCATCGTAGGAGTGACGCTCAAACATCTCATCGGGTGCGTCCTTGAATGCTTCCCAGTTGTTAGGATAGTAACGTTTACCACTCATCAGTTTGTTTCACATTTAGTAGTTGATCGTTGCGTTCACGGGACAACTCTAAGGCAGACCATGCTGCACTCTCAGAGTCGGGTGCTAGGAGATACCAAACACCTGAACGTAGCGTGACTTCGTATTCACGAAGCGTGTGATTGTGAACCATTGTTGTACGTCCTTGCTGAGATAATCGTTAGCTGTGTGTACCCATGTGCCTAATGTATAGCCACAAGTGTACAATGCAGCGATGGCTGCTGCAATAGTTAACGCAATGAATTGTAGGTATTGTCCTACAACTACATCACTTGGCATCTTTAGCTTTTGCATTAGTCCTCCGTTGTTGTGGTTCGGGTGTAGGTTCAGGTTCAACCTCTGCGTCCTTGAGGCAGCTCGCTGGCTCGCTGTTCAGGGTTAACATGTACGCATCATGGAACTCATCACGCAGTTGCTTATACTGTGCGACAGTAGGTGTGCCTACATTACCGTAGTTATGTAGCCATGCTTCGACTGCATTTAGGAGCAGCCATTCGCGGGATCGAAGTAGTTGTTCAGTCATTCGTAATCATCCTCATTGATGTTGTTAGCAAGAGCATTGAATAGCGTAGTATTCCAATCACTCTTATGTTCAGATCTATTAGCTGTCCAATACAGCGTGTCGATCTGTTCGAGTAGGAAATGATAATCGGATGGTGTCATTGATTAGAACTCCTTGTAATCTTGGGTAGTGTTAGTCATTGGCACAACATCAAGGACACGCTCACGTCCTTGTGCACGGGCAGTACCTATGTCCCATGCTTGCATGACTGAGCGAGCAGTCACATACTCACAGGCGGATATATCACGCCCGTTGGTGTAGAGAATTTGGTAGGTCATTTGGTTACCTTTTCGTAGTCAACATAAGCATTGGGAAATCTATCGCTGTAAGTTTCAACGAGTTCCTCTGCATACTCTAGCGTCCTTGCAACAGACAGCAGACGCTTACCACCTAGGTCATCCCAGGAGAGCATGTAGATGTTATACATCAGGCAGCCTCCGCATCAGCGAGGGCAGCTTCGAGAGCATCACACCTGTTACCCCAAGTGATCTTGGTGTACATATCATCAGCAATCATGAGTTGCTCCTCAGCATACTCAAGTTGTTGACGAAGGTAATCAATGTTGGACATAAGTAACTCCATGTAAGTGAACATGTAGTCGGTTGAGTGTAACGAAACACTCGTGAGGACTACAGAAAAGGAGACACATTGCTGTGCATCCTTGAGTGTAATCGTCAGGCGAGCCTAAGCGAGGCTCAGGCAGCAAGTGCTGCTTCACGCACCATCTCGTTGACGTTGTGTTGTGCTTGACACCACAGCTCAACAACACACCACACAAGATCAACCTTGAGTGAGCGAATTGTAGAGCCATCGTTTACAAAGTCCTTCAAAGAGAACTCGCAATCGTTGAGGTAATCGTAGATCTCATCTTCATACTCATCGAAGAACTTCTCATTCTCGGAGTAATAGATGAAACCATTCACACCACCTGGGCAACCGTAGGTGGCTACGTCCTTGATCTCATCTGCATCGGTGAAGCGAGCAGTGAGAGCGTCATGCATGGACATGTGAGTAAGTAAGCAAGTGTACGGAAGTGTAGCTTGTGGGCTACAGAAAAGCAACGCTAAGTAGCGATGCCTAAGTGTAACCTACAATCAGTTAGCGAGCAAACCAGCAGCACCACGATTCATACCATCGGAGGTATAGAAGCAGAGGCTACGAGTTTGAGTACGCTTAGGATTGATGCAGTTCTTGTTAACCCAGAAGCCCAAGCTCATGTTGGGATTGAGCAGCAGGTTAGCGATAGCACGACGGCTAACGTTGGTGTACTCATAAGCATACCCATTGGTGAACTCTACGAGGACAACGCCAAGGATAGGCGAGACCTGCAGCACAGCCACAGCGTCAGAGGTACGAGGAGCAACGTTGATGAACATTTGTAAAAGTGTAAGTGAACAGTGAGCTGCGTCCTTGTGGAGCAGCAATACCAACCAGCCCGACTCAAACGGGCAGGGCGTCGATGCACCGTGGTGGTGTGCCATGAGCATACTTGTATAGCGGCTGTGGCTCGCCGCTGTTGGTGTGTCTACCACTCCTCACGGCAGGAACCCATGCCGTTGGTCGCCATCACCCTGTCGATTCAGGAAGCGGAGTGCTTATGCAGTTGTCGAGGTTCGGTGAGGTGGTGAGTGGTGATTGAAGATCGAGACTCTCCTCCCCCTTAACAGGGAGAGTCGAGATCAAGATCATCAACCACTCATCCAAGGGTCATCATACAGCCTCTTGGTCGGTTTGGGCGGTGGACGGTTTGGATAAGTGGCACAGTAGCAGGACTTGGCGGTAGCAGATCCCTTGCAGTGCAGTGGTTATCAGCGATGCTTATCAGTGGTCATAAGCAACACTAATGGATCGGCGAACAGATCGCTTGAGATTGAGCCACCGCAGTGCATCTGCCCCTCTCGTTGCTGCTGGTTCCGCCCTGTTCCGCCAGGTCTCGCCAGGTAACGCCCGCACCTAGCCGCTTGGACACGCTTGGACACAGGCTCAGGCGAGGACAAACCAGGCGGGACCAGGGCTGCGGGTGCTTGCGTACCTGCGTATGTGACAGGTGCGCGGACATGTGTACGCACGGACAGGCACCCCCCACCCGGGGGTAGCGCGCCCTGGCTATAACGTATATGGGTAGACAAATTTTTGTCGGAATCTATCAGACCCCTCTAGAATCGTCTGTAAGCCCTGTCCCGCCATCTTCCGCCACCTTATACCAAGGAGCAGTTAAACGCATCTCAGGGAGGCTCACAGAGGTCTCTACAGGTCTTTCCTTATAAACGGGGGTAACATAATCGGGCATAGGAGGTAATTCAACCTCTTCAATGGCTTTTGTTACCTCTGTTTTAACCCGATAGTCAATCACTTTCTCCTCTAACCACCACAATAAAGCAAAGACGAGGTGATCCCACCAAGGAATACCCCGACTCCAAGCTTTACGGAGGGTTTTAAACTCATTCAGTCTAAGTTTTTGTTCCACATCGCCTCACAGACGTTAGGAAGGTGTTGATAAAGTAGATCTTGTATCTGTGCTGCTATCTGTGCGTGTTCTTTTTGTGTACCGTTAGAGGTTCGGAGGTCACAATAATGCAACCAACTTCTAATACTACCATTCATGTACATACGGGTAGGCATGGACAAAGGCAGTACTTCACGTGCACACTCCTTAGCAATGCCAGCCTCAAGCAGTTTCTTATACACCAACTCCGAATGTTTAAAAAGTTGAGTAATCTCTTGCTTAAGGAACAAGTCTTCCTCTTCTACCTCAATACTATTTTGTCTATTCTTAGTATCTTGTAACCTAAGTTGAGGTACTACGGGACTACCAAGTTGGGAAGCATCTGCATACCGTTGACTAAACTCCTGAAAGGAGAAGCTACGATGCCTCAGGATCTGTGCAGCAATACTTCGAGTAGTCTCAATAGAAACGCACATGTTCACCATTTCAAAGGGTGACCAATGGTTATGTTCAATAAGGTATCTAACTAACCTAGCACTTGTCTGAGTGTTGGTTTGGTTGGAGGGGTTAGATACACGTGCCATGTAGCTGATTAGTTCTTCAGCATTAGGAGTGATATGTACCAGTTGAGCAGAATGGGTGGGACTCATAGGTTGTTTAAAACTTAGTAATTACGTTGCCAGACAGTAGGATCAGTGTTCTCAGATTTCCAAGATTCAAAAGGGAGGAGAGAATAGATGAAATAAAGTGTTCTCTATCCAGTAGGAAAAAGAGAAGGAGAGATTTTGTGTCTCTCCCTCTCCCAGGAGTCGGGTCCACCCTTCCCTTCTCCTGTATACATAGCTGATGTGTCTTAAGGTGAGTCCTACAAACCCACTAAACCCAGTGTGGGAGACCGTTTTTAGAGATTCCTCTAGCTTGTCTTCTTTGGTCTAAATTAAAGCCCAAAGCAAGGTGATTTGTAGCTGCTTCAGGGTCGTCTAAGAACGCTTCTAACATGTCATTCCAGTCGTCTCTTTTGCGTTGTTTAACGACTTCTTGAGCCGAGATACCCATAGCATCTGTGAAGTATTTAACTCCTTGTGCAAGGGCGTCCAATCGGTCGTCGTGTCGGACTGCACCTTTCTCCCGACACATCCTACTCATTTGGTAGAATAGCATGTAAAGTAGACGCTTTTCTGGGGGATCATCTTTGTTGGAGTTGTAGTCCCAATTGATAACTTCTTTATCAACAATGAGCCTATGCTGATTAAGGATAGGCTCAAGAGCATCAATAATACGCTCTTCTTTGCGTACATTAGCACGTACTTCTTCAACATCTATACCTTGTTGTGTTTGTTGTAGGTGTTTTTTAAAGAGTTCAGCAACAAGACCATCACCAAAGTTAGTCTCCACTACCAACTTAGTAACATTGTATTTCTTACAACCTTTAAGAATATCTAGAAGGGTGTTGTCGGAGTATCCGTCTCGGTAAGCTCGCACTTCATGCAAGTACAAGAAACCGTTGCGTTGGGAGATATAAGCTGCAGCTGTTTCATCTGTGCCACGACCCGACGGGTCAACGCTGCAGATTGTTTCTTGGTAAGGACCCCATTCTCCTTGTAGCTGCATTGGAGAGTAGAAATAATCTCCAGGTAATCCGACAGCTGGTAGGTCTTTGAGGACGTTGCGTGGATCGGAGCACCAAATAACGGAGTCGGGAGCAGTGGTAGGATTAACAGCGGTGACCACAAGGTCAGCCATTTTAAGCGGGAACTTTTCAGCATCACTCAAGCTTGTGTCTAGCATGAACTGCAACATAAAGTTGCTTCTACCCATAGCTGCTTCACGTTCAAGTAGGTCTTCACTACTGAAACGATCCGGGTCTGTTACTGACCACGGGTCAGCTCCCATATCAATGTCTTCTTGAATCTGAGGGGCTATAAGACCTTCGTAGTTAGCCAGTTTACGTGGCACCCTAGCGGGCCAAACAAAGGGTCGGTAGTTACGTTCTGCTAGTTTACGGTAAATAGTAAAGGTTGTCTGAGGTGTACCAAGGTACATAATACGACTATCAGATTTAGGAGTAAGAATTGACTCAGCCTCTGTACAGAGTTGAAGTAATTTCTCCCGCATCATCTCAGTCATAGAGTTACCAGGCACCTCCACGTCGTCAAGAATCATCAGGTCAGCACGTGAACCCGTAAGCTGACCCGTGATACCAACTGATTTAACTGACGGAGCCTGAGAAGGAGCACAGTTAACATCAAAGCTAATACGACTCCAACGGGCATCATCCGACTTAGGTCTAAGGTGAGATAACCACGGTGTCTCAATGATAAGCTTTTGAAGAAAGATAGACATGTTATCAGCCCGCTCTTTAGAAGCAGAGATAATCATGATCTTCTTCTCAGGGTTATTAAAAAGAGTCCAGAGCACAAAGGCACCAGTAATCCAACTCTTACCAACACCTCGAAACGCTTGGATTTGAAGACGTTTTGGACCGTGTTGGAGATAGTCAGCAATGGCGTATTGTGCTCTGGTCGGTTCTGGCAAGTCTAGTTGCGACCACAGGGCTTGTAAGAATAGCTTAAAATCGCCCTGTAAGGCGTCTAAAACATTGCTCATGATAGAATATACTTAAAGGTGGTTTAAAGGGTGTTCTAGGGGCTTGTAGCGGGGTTTTACGGTCAATTAGCTTTTACCAAATCTACTTGTAGTCCGTTTACCTGGTTTTTGAAATTGGTTACGCAAATCTTCCAGTTCTTCTAAAATGTCTAATTCAGAAGTTGCCACACTTGAAACCGAAGTTTGCATAGTTTCAGAATTAGTTGCATTGGTATTCATATGAAGTGCAGCAAACTCATCTAGTTTTTCTTTAATGTTACTACCGACTGGAATATCAATTCCTGGCTGATCGCTGGTAGCTTGGAATTTGTTGTGAAACTGAGCTGGAATCAAACGCACATCACCAGACACGTCATCAATATCAACAATAACTTTATCGCCAAACCGGCGAGAAGCTTCAGCTTCAACGTTGTCTTTATGAACTTTAAATATAGGATCTGAAACTGACATGTATTCGCTAGAACCACCAGAAGCTAAACGAACATCATGTTCAGCAATAGATGGTTTACCTTCAGACACATATAATGCTTCAGTACTTTGACTTTGCTCTCTTGCTTGTTTTTTAGTTTCTCTGAGATACGCGGCTTCTTCTTCTGTTTTAGGTTTCTCTAAAGCTGCTCGCCTAGTTTGAGCTGCTGTACTTTGACCTTTATAAGAGACGCGAACCGGTTCACCTCTGCGGTTTCTAATTTTTAAAGCTGGACCAGTGTATTCGGTTTCTTTTCTCCAATCCGCCAAGTTTTTACTTGGATTATTGGTTAACCAATTTTCAACAGCTCTAAATAGTTCTTTTTTAGCAGCCATTTTTACTTAATGTGCGATAAAATCAATTGTTCTCTACTCGGATTGCAGCCAAACGTGGCTCGCATCCAAGATAACCAGTTGCTAGTTCCCTTCTCTTGATTACATTTCCTGCAGGATGGAACCAAATTTCTCGTGATTGTCTGCCCGCCAACATAGCGAGGTACAACGTGATCCAAAGTAAGTTCATGTAATTCATAAGTTTCTCCACAATAAACACATTGACAATTAAAATGCTCCTTAATAGCTCTACGCCACATACGTTTTGCTTCGGGACTTGTCATGGTTATGAGGTTGTAAATGTAATGATCAGGGGTAGGCAACAACGGGGTCATGACTATGCGTACTTCTTACCAGTTCTAGGTCTACGGCGGTTAGATGAAGGTGTTTCCAGTTTACCAGTGGTTTTACCAGTGTGGGAAGCGTCTTTACCATCACCATTGCCATAAGTACCAAGTTTACGGTTAAGTTTGTTAGCAGCAGTACGGATCTTAAGACCAGCATTAGTCTTATTGTACTCTGCTTGTTGCTTTAGTCGTCGTGCGTTAGCTTCAGGATTAGAGTCGTAGTAGCGTTGAGTCTTAGACTTTGCCATACAATCTCCTTTGAACCATTTCAGGATCAACCTTTGGCATCACAGAAGCCAATTTATCCAAGGGGTTACCCTCATAAGCAACCCCACTAATGTCGTTTTTAGCCAGCCAGTCACACGCAGCCTTAAGGTCTTGTGTGCTGGCTTCTCCAGATTTGATGCGCTGTAGGAACTCTGTGGTTACGAGGTTGTGAAGCTCGTTGAACATGTCCTCAGACGCTTTTTTCTTAGCCATTTCTCAGTACGATCTGGTCTAACTTGTTTTCAATGCGGATCATATGATCCTCCATCTTTTGAAGAGCTGAGGATAGTTCTTCACGTTGGACGTACTTCTCTGCAATACGAAGTTCAACACGATCAATACGTGAGTCAACTTCAGAGATACGAGTATTGATACGTGAGTGAAGAGCTACAACAGCTGTAAATAAGGCAACTGTGCCAGAGACAATGGCTTCAATCATGTTTGTTGCATTGGTCGAAAGGACATGTACCAGCCGGAACCTGACCCTTCAACTTCCCAGCGAGGTAGCCAGTTCTTCCAAGAGTATTTAACGGATTTACCGCCTTTGCCAATGGTGACATAGCCACCGTTGACGTTATCCATTTCACCGTATGGATCATGGAAGATACCTTTGTCCCCTTCATCGCCAATGAGCAACATCCAATGACCACCGCCTCGTGGTGAGGAGACGTGACCTTTGTGCAGGATACCTGTAGCTACAGGAAAACCCATGTTGAGTTCATTGAGAAGAGTATCCTTTGTACCTTTCTGGGAGAAGGTAGCAAGAACACCGTACTGCTTACAGGCTTTGAGATGGGAGGTGTATTCAGTTGTATCACCGTATTTAAGGACAGTCCTTAGATAATCATCATCTGCATTACTACCTTTCAAGGCATCAGGACGGAGATACTTGATTGCCATAGCACACGTGGAGCTAAAGCACATCCGATCTCCGTGACCTGTTGCACTATCAGTTTGAGGGTAGTACTGCTTAACACTGAGCAGTACCATGATGATTACTTGAGGGTATCCTTAATCTGTTGAAGCTTGTCGTCTTCCTTACGGAGAGGCTTCAGAGCGTTGATACCGCCAAGGATCAGTTGGACAACGCTGTTGGACTTGAATTTAGATGCACCAATAACTTCAGAGCCCAGGAAAAGAGCAAAGAAGAGCAGGGTCTCATAGGAGACTTTGATGCCAAGGATGGTAAGCATGGGTTTAAAGTGGATAAAGGGTTATTTAACGGTTGGTAGCGGCGGCTAAGTCACGTGTTTTTGTCATAGTTTTTAAAAATTAAACAGCATTGTCACTACGGCTAATTTCACACCAGCGGCTGATGCTTGCATTGTAAATAAGTTCAATAGTATCATCAGTATGGCTTAAGATAAAATCTCCTGCAAGCCGAAGATTACCAGTATTATCTTTAAGTGTGACATCCCTAGCAGCTGATGCAGACTGAACCACTAAACGTTGCCCATCTTGACCACCGTTAATGGTATCCAAATCATCTGCCGCAGCAGCTGCTTCAGTATCAACCCTTGCGTAGCTAGAAGTTATGGTAATTGCTCCACCAGCTATAACACTAGTTGACGGTTTTGGAGTAATAAATGTATTATTAACAATTACGTTTCCATACAGCTGCACATCCTCGAAGCTAGTTGTGCCTTGAAAAATAGTCTTACTAATGGCTGTATTAGTGATCCTATTTGCTAAGATTAGGAGATTGTTAGATTGTCTAGCGTCAATGCCATATTGATGTTCTGGTGTTGTCCGAGTATCTTTGATGGTATTATTAGATATAGTAATATCATCTGTTTGTTGCACAAAGATTCCAGAACTAGGATCTGTTGACCCAGCATCAGTAGCTACATTATAAATCGTATTATTGGAACAAATAAGATCTCTAGTGAACCAAACAACATCTACAGTACGGGTATTGGTTCCATCACTAATTGTACTACCTACTGTGATTTTACCGCCAGTAAGACTTAATCCATACCACAAACTGCTACTCTCATGAGTAAAGTTTTCAGCAGAGGAAATGGAAACACCAGCAACAGAAGAAGTGAGAGCTACTGCAGTATTAATGGTGCCACTGAGGCGTACAGCCATATAGCCACTACCTAAGTTAATGCCGTGTGAATCAGAGTTCTTAACAACATTACCACTGATCAATCCACGTTGGCTTAGACGAGATACAGTAATGCCCATTTCTCCTCCATCAAAGGAAGAGTTATTGCAGCAAGTAAAGTCCTGTACGCCTTGTAAGTTGATCTGATCTGCCGTTTGCTGATTACTGGCAGAAAATGCTCCAGGTACACCAACAATAGTATTATTTTCAACTGCTACATCGGTGACCAGCAATCCACCAGTGGTACTTTGAACACTAAGTGGGTAGTAAGCATTACTGGTTGCAGGTGTGTGGATATAGTTATTAGTGATCTTGACACGTTCTGCACGATTAGTGGTACTACTAGCAACACGAATACCGTTAGTCCAGTTAATTAACTCACAAGAATCAATAACTACATCAGTACAACCTGCACCGTAATTAATGGTATAGGAGCTGCAGTTTTGATTAGCGTCAAACTTAAGTCCTTCTACTCTGAGATTAGACATAGTGCTAGCCTCTAAAATACCTGTCATTGCAGCAGTAGCTTTGATAGTAGCTTCACTACCAAAGATTGTGACGTTACTAGGATGGCTTAGTGCTGTCTGGACTGCGTATGTTCCTGGTGGAAAGTAAACAACCTTCGCTGTATTTAAAGCTGCTTGAATAGCTGCAGCGTCATTCGTAGTACCATCTCCAACCGCCCCGAAGTCCTTAACGCTCACCACATCTTGCAGCTTTGATTCAACGGTGCGCTGCACAGCACCAGTACCAGCCTGGGTGAAGTTAACCTTCCCAGACACCACCGAAACAATGTCTTCGTTGGTTACTCCATTAGCCAGGTCGGCTAAGTCGCGTGTTTTTGTCATAGTTTAGTTACCACCCTGTTGTTGAAGAAATTCGTCGTGGGTGATATAGGTTGTTACCGGACCATTGTCAGTCATCTCAACATTAGTAACAATGTTAAAGGAGTCATCAACGACATACGCAGTAAGAGTAGTGTCTTCTGCTTCAAGGTTGTTATTTTTTGTATAAGTACTAAGTTGTCCGTTTTGCCTAAAAAATAGTTTCATTGTTGACTCCTTAAACGATTAAAGCAGACCAAGTGGTTGCATCATACGAAGTGTAAATACCGGCATTGCTCCATACTTGGTAGCCAGTCGATCCTGATTTGATGACTGATCGGAAACTATAATTAGCCGGTCCATTAGTACGAGCACCAGATCCGTTGTTAAAGTTACAGCCAGGAAGAAGCTTTTGGAAATCAAACGTGCAATAAACGTTACCGGAACAACCAGAAATTTGGAAATTAGATGTGTATATGTTTCCGCTACTCCAAAGATTTCTGACTTGCTCAGTTGGCGTTTTGATGTTATTTACAAAGTAATACAACCACTTGCCGGTATAATCTACCGCTCCACTTGATCGAAAGTTTACCCATTCATAACAATGAACAACGTTATCACGGATATTCCAAACAACGGAACCTTGCATAGAAGCAGGTGTAGGCCAGTCACCACCAACAGTGTTAATAAAATCACTGATAACATTAGTAGTACTATTTCCAGCAGGATTTTGATTACCCTGAATAATGTTACTACTAATTTCTACATAATAAGTAGCAGTAGAAGTTGCATCTGGAGCGCCGATTAAAAACGCATAAGCAGGCTTAGCTTTGTATGTAACAACATTGCCCCGGAAGATCTGCTCGGCTAGCTCATAACTATAAGTAACGTTGGTGCTTAACGGAGCCTGTACTGAGAATAGATTTGAAGAAGAGCCACCAGTCCAAGTATCACCCAAACTGATTTTGTTGTTTTCTACTAAGGCATAACCAGTCTGCGAATCAACACCTTTCCAGTTAGTAATCAGCGCAACTGCTGATTCAATCTTCATGTGGTTGTTGGAGACAACACAGTGTCCACCAGTTTGAAGCTTAACAAAACGTCCAGCACAATCAATAATTGTGTTGTCGGAAATAAGAGCCTTATCGCGTGAGTAGTAGCTGCTAGTATTGGTGTCAAAATACTTGATACCATCTGCATCAGCAGCATCACCAGTACCGTAGTTGATGTTTTTAATGTAGTTATTAGAGATAGTGGTATTCAGGTTTCTAGTACAAGAAATACCAGAACAAACACCTGAAGCACCTGTCTTATTACGAGAGACAGTTTCAATACGATTACCAATAATTTCTACAACATCACCATCACTAGCAGAAATACCGACAGCAGCCGTTGAAATAGTAGAATCTTGGAAACAATTATTGATGATGCAGTTTTTAACGCCAATGTACTTAAACTTAGTGTCAGTAGTATTGACTCGGATAGCAGTTGCTACATCGTTATTGCAGTTAAGAGTCAACCCTTCAAAGACAACCGAGCGCAAGGCACTACCCGCATTACATTGAATACAAAAACCAAAGTTTAAATAAGAACCAGGGTCAAATTCAATAACAGCATCTTCACCAAGAAACTTGACAGAGTGGGTACTAGTTACAGCAATATCGGCAAAGCTACCAGTGGTACGATAAGTCCCAGGAGGGAAATACAGAGTACCACCGTTAGCGATAATATAATTAAAGGCGTTGTTGATAGCGGTTGCATCGTCAGTAGTGCCGTTTCCAACTGCACCAAAGTCTTTGACGGAGACGACATCCTTAAGCTTGCTGTCAATAGTCCTAGCAGTAGCGCCAGTACCAGTTTGGGTGAAGCTCAGTTTAGTAGCAACAATACCAGCAGCACTATTTACATCAGCATTAACAATGGTGTCATCCGCAATCTTAGCTGAGGTAATTGAACCATCCGTAACAGTAGCACTAACATATCCTTGAACCGCATGAAGTTCAACTACATCACCAGCAGTCAAAGCAGGAGTAAGAGTAATGCTACCGCTAGTCGGAGTAGTGTAATCAACACCACGAGTCTGCAGAGCACCATTCAGGTAGACCTGTTCATTCCCTACGACATAATCAAGGGTGTTACTAAGATCATCATTACCCGACAGTGTGGTCTCACCGCCAACAGCTGTCTTACGCCACCGAATGATGTTTCCAGCAGCAGCCGAGATAACCCATTCAGTACCAGTCCAAGCTTTAAGAATGTCTTGAGTAGTATTAAAGTAAAGGTCACCTTCTTCAAGCGGTGATCCATTCAGGCGGGTAGTAGGATCGGTAGCCTGCGGTCCTTGGTAAAGAGTCTGGATGTATGTATCAACGTATGCTTTGTTGGCAGCATCAGTACTGGCAGTGGCAGTAGCGACATTAATAATACGATTATTATTCATGTCAAGGGTGCCGCTGTTAATATCAACATCACCCGTAACGCTAAGATCACCAGTAATAGTTACATTATTAGAGATCGTGCCACCTGCTTGAGTATCAAGATACCTTGCTTTAACTTCCTGCGTTACATAAGCGTTCTGCAGGAAGTCTTCATTCAAATCCTGTGCACGAATGGCGGAACCCGCAAAGAAGGTTGCCGCCAGTGCATCGTTATTAGTATCCCTATAGATACGAATAGCTGCTCCGTTCGCAGGAGCAGTACTAAACGTAACCGTTGTAGCGTTAGACAGAGTGTATGCAGTTGTAACGACTCCATTAAGACTTACCTTAATGTCCGTCTCTTCAAGATATGGGAATGTAAAGGAGTAGCTAACAGTTGAGCCATCTCCAGTGTATGTGTTTTGAGTAATAGCCATTACGCTTTAACAAAGGAAATGGGTGGATTAAATGTTAGGCATAAGTTGCCCTTTGCTTTCACGGAGTTTCTGATAAATATCAATCCGTTTTTGGGCTCGTTCTTCATAAAGAACATTAGTTTCACTCGGATGATTTTCACGGACTTTTGCCCATGCTTTCTTACGTGCACGTTCAAACCTATCCCGAATCAGACGGTTATGCACATAAGCTTTCATGGGATCAAGATCTCGCTTACCATTCCGTAGATCATCGGACATAAGTTTAATAGATGCTTTCACATCTTCACGTCCAGCAAGCTCATCAAGAGACTTTTCAAGGTTCAGTTTACCAAGCTCTTCTTGGAACCACGAACGCATCTGAGGATATTCAGAAAGATCAACGTTGTCAGGAGAACTGTAGCTCACAAGACGAAGATCATAATTACTGTTCCACAGCATAGTACGCCCAGGACTATCAATCATTTGCAGACTAATAGGACTCAGGGAGTTCCACATACGTTCCATAAAGTTCCAATCACGGATTGGTTTACCGTTCAGGATGTCATACTTAACAGCCAGAGCATCGTCACCAAACTCAGTCAGAAGGTTACGGTTACGAATACTTTCAGTAAGACTACCGTTGATCTCACGCATGTGCGGGTTGATCATCTTACCAATTTCATTACGAAGACCGGCAAGAGGTACAGTGTTGTTTATAAGACCACCAATAATCTTTTCGTGTTGTTTGGATTCACCCGCAAACAAATCAACAAACTGACCAAGACCTTCAAGATAAGACTTACTGGTAGCAGTACCAGCAATAGCCAGTGCAACAGTCATCAGATTCTGATCTGCCCATTGCGGACCCATTAGCTTCATGTTGTCGCCAATATCAGCAATAGCAGCAAGGACCGTGTTAAATGGTTCAAAAGTGTCGTAACTTACCCAAACATTGCCAATCTTAATGCTACGAGGTTGCCAACCAGTATCCATCCAAAGTTTACGGAGTTGTCGGTCTTGAGGACCATTACCAGTAAGACCACCGTTCATGTAGTGCATACCAGCCATAGTAACAACAGAGCTACCAATAGCTTGACGACCAGCAATCAAAGCTTGAGCATTAGCAAGATCTTCTGCGTTGTTAATTCCGTATTTAATAACAGAATCAAGGTCTTCTGGTTTAGCACGAAGAATATCAATGGATTGCTTATGAAGAACACCCAAACCAGGCATACTCTTGTAACTAAGCATCAGACCATTAATACCAGTCCTAGCAAACAAGAAGAATGGTTTAGCAAAAGGATAGCTGTTAAACAAACCTTCAAGACCAGCAGTAAAACCACTGAGATCTTGAGTAAGGGTAGCTTCTTTAACAGTAGACTTCAGATAAAGATCACTTTCAATGTTAACGTTGCCATCAGCATCAAGCAAGTCTTTGTAGAAGTTATCTTCATACTTACGTAGCAGTTCAGGGGTAACTTCAGACACATTACCTGTCTTAGCCTCATCCATTGCTTGACGCAATGCTTTCTCACGAGATCGTGCACGTGCCATCAACATAGTGAAGGCATCGTCAGTAGCGCCCATGATAGACGTGCTATAAGTCAGGAACTTGTTATCATTAAGAGAACGAGCCATATTAGCAATAGCAAATGCAGCTTTGTCTGCATCACTACCACGTGTGTCTACCCAGTTCTCATACATTGCCCATTGGTCATCAGCTTGGGTACGTGCTTCTGCAAAACGAGTTTTAACAGTTGCAATATCACCTGCCCAGTAAGAACCAAGATTAGTCTTAAAGAGTTTCCAAGCTTCAGGAATAGTCTGCATGAAAGCATTCATGGATGCCATGTTAGCTCTAGCAGTATCCCAATCACCACGCATACTTGCACCAACAGCGGTGTTCATAGGACGCAGTACAGCAGCCGTAAACGTGCCTGACATGGCTCTCAGAGCCGTCTTAGGACCGCTAAGGATGCTGTGCATCATAACACCCTGCAGCTCTTTAATCACGACCCCTGCGTCGCCTTGCAGACCGAAGTTACGAATCCGTTGTTTCATGTAAGCATCAAGATCCTTCCAGTTTTGGATCTTATTGCTCATAGAGAATGCTTCAACCAAAGCCTTGGCAACAGCATCATTATCAGAGTTTTGTGCCATCTCCATGAACATATTGACAGCAGCTTCCGATTCAGCACGGAAACCTTCAACACGTTCGTTCAAAGCAGCTTGTGCCTTTGGACCTTGCAGCTTACGGAACTCAGTAGAGATCAAATAACGAGAACGCTTAACGTTAGTAAGACCAACGATCAAACGTTCAGCAATGGTCTTCATCGGACCATCGGTATCCATCACATCAGCAATGTCAAAGATCTCTCGGCTAGCAATACCAAGGTCACGCAGTTGAGAGAACAATGAAGCATTAACAAGGTCAGCTGCAACCACGTTCTTCATTGACCACGCTTCAGTACCACCAAAGCGGTCTTGAACATCATCAAGGAATGGTTTCCAGAAGTCTTCAGGATCAGTAGAGGTAGCATCACGACCAATGGTTTCTTGCATCCGCTCAAAAGCGTAGCCATAAACCTCTTTGAAGGTCATCTTATTCTTTGCAACCTCAGCCTTCATCTCTTGATAACGGCTATCAGTCAGAAGCTCTTTAGCAAGACGATCCAACTCAGCTTCAGTCATACCAGATTCAGTTGCCATTCGATAGGCTTGAACTGGCGTAAACATGGAATCAGTAGAACCAGCACCAGGAATATCCCACTGGTCATTGAGACGTTTGGCTTGTTCAGCACCGTCAAAAGCAGACTTAGCACGGGAGCTAGGAGAACCCTGCCAAGGATCAGCCATATCACGGTTAGTATAGGCACTGAAGCTACCTTTTTCAAGGTCTGCCTTTTGATCATCAAGATTCTGTTTAATGGTGTTAAACCGCTCTTGCAGTGCATCACGATCCGCACCTTCAAGCATTTCACCAATCTTTTTTTCAATCTGTTGAAGACGTGCTTCACCTTGAAGGATTTCTCCACGAGTTTCTGCGTAGTTAACCGCCTTAGCTTGTGATTCAGCTTCAGTAGCTTCATCTATCTGCCGTGTGATGTCAGCCTTACGCTCAGTGTCAAGGGTTTCACCGCCTTCAAACTTACGAAGCACTGAACCAACAAGAACGTCAGCTGCAATGCCTTCAAAAGCATTCTTAAAAGTCTTCAACCAAGGATGGTCAGAGTCTTTAGTAGCAAGGAATCCAATACCACGATTGAGGAACTCACCCATATAAGGGACACGTTCAACAATTTTAGATTCGTAGACCTCTTGAGACAAGTTACCTTCTTGAGAAGTAGAGGAAACAATGTCACTAGCAAAGCCAACACCGATGTCTGCTGCAACACCACCACCAGCAACTTTAGCACCAACACCAGGGATGGACTTCACTCCACCGGCTAGACCAGTGAAGTGAACACCCATTTCCATTAGTTTGCCCCACCAAGTCTTAAGACCAGGGTCATAATCAGACAATTCCAGAGGATCAAACCCAGGACGGTATTTACCAGTCTCTTTGATTTCCCGCTGCATAGCGCCAGTAGACATGTCAACGACACGCTCAGGCAAGGTCATAATAGATGACCAAGTTTTAGCAGTACCACCTTTAATGGCATCAAAGAGTTCAAGGGTATTTTCCGAAAGACCGTATTGACTTGGTTGCATACTGCGTTTAGCAGCTCGCATTTCATTAATACGTGCTTGTGCCTTTTGCTCAAGAGTCAGATTACTCTCAGCAATAAGATCAGGATCTGCCTTACCTTCTTCTAAAGTGCGACGCCAAGCAGGCATTGCAGCTTTTTCTTTTTCATATTCCTTAGCTGCTTTCTTTTTCTGTTCTTCATCAAGTTCAGGTTGAGGAGTAGGTTTCTCTAATGCAGCTTCTTCCTCTTGGTTAATACGATCCGTCAGGTTTCCAAGGTTGAGAGCTGAATCAATCTGAACTTTTGACGGATCAAAACTGCTATAAGTCATAGGAGTGATCTAGCTTGGTTAATAAGTGCTTTTTCTTCAGCCGTAGCATAAGTGGCAGGGCCAACCCACTGCCCAAGGCCACCACTTTTCAAAAGAGAAAGAAATAGTTGGTCTTGAAGAGCGGGAGTGAATTTTTGATCACGTGAAATACCAAGACGCTGTACAAGACCTTTTAGGGTAGGTCCAATAAATTGATAACGTCCAACAGCATGAAGCTTACCTTTCTTAACCCAATCAGTATTACTCATTCTGGTTTTACCAGGATCAGCTTGAAGATCCATGATCTCACCAACAGTCATATCAGTAAGAGCACGTCCACCGTGTTGAGGCATATTCCTGAAGTCACCTGAATAGAAACCCGCAGGAATCTTAGTGCCACCAGCTTCACCGCCTTGGTTGACTGCGTTGTAACCACCAGCACCTGCTGACTCGTACTTAGAAATAATATCTGCAGCACGTTTCAATAAGGGATTAGGTAGTGATGAAGTTTGAGGATTAAAACTTGAAGTAGTAGCTCGATTAAGTCTGTTTACATTAGGTTTGTAATCAATGACCGCTTGTATTGCAGGATCCAGGCGTTCATACTGAACCCTCTGAGCATTTTTCCCAAGTTCTCCGTATCCAGCTGCACGATATTGAGCGGCTGCAATGTCCCAAGCAGTAAGATTTTTTTGACCAACGGCCAAGTCATAATAAAGTTTAGGTATTTCACCTTGTCCTTTACTATAAGCTTGAAGCTGTTTAAGCTCATTTTCTGTACCGTTGAAGACATAAGTGTCAATCTTTGGATTGGTTCCCATAGTCAAACGCGCAGAACCAAGGGTTTTTCTATAACGAAGAGTTGAAGGAACGTTAGGATCTTTGCTGTAGGTATTAACACTAAAGTTCTTTTCAACACGATTCAACGCCTTTTGCTGCGCCTCTTGCTGATTCATACCTGAACGAATGTTGTCCTGAAGATACCCACGGTAAGCATCACGTGCCCGACGTGCCATATCCTGCCATTCATTCGTTTTAGGCGCATCTCCTTCAGTTACTTTGAAGTGATCATCTGTCAAAGCATTGATCTTACTGTTTGCGTCAGATTCAAAGTGCTTAGGAATTTTAGCTTGAGGTTGATCTTCTTGAACAATCGAAATATATTTCTGATACGTAGCCATGCTGACATTACGCAGATCAGCTTCAATTAGATAACCGCGCTTCCGACGAAGATCATCAAGAGAAGTTTGCTCTTGTTCACGATCTTGACTCTCTTTGGTCATCGTATCAGTGATCCAAGGGAATGCAGAAGCAGGTTTACCTGTTTCCTTCATGGCATCTTCTAGTGCCTTCTTCTGTTGGAACTCAGTAAGCGTCACACCTCGGCTTGCCATATCTTTCATGGCGTCTTCCCAGCTGCGCCTACGCTGCTTCATCTCTTCGTTTTCTTTCTCATCTAACTTAGCACGTTTGCGCCGATCAATTGCATCAATAGCAGCGTTAAGACCATTCTCACCTTCAATGCGGTTAGCAAATCGTTGACGCCAAGTTTGACCTTTCGGATCACCCTCAACAGGTTGACCCAGAGAGTTTAGAATTTCGGTATCACCAGCCGAGTAAGCAGTTTGAATCTCTTTAAAGATTTCATCCAAAGCTGCAGACCTGCCTCGCATTTTACCGTATTCATCAATACTGCCAGTCAAAGCAGATAGATAGGGATTAAGTTCTTTATTAGCCCGAAAGGTTTCACGAGCCTGAGCAACCATGTCAGCAGAGACATTAATAGACTTCTGCAAACGAATGTTGTTCATGTACTCGTCATCGACCCTATCCATTGCTTCATACAATGGTTTAGCAGCAATACCAGTAGGATTGAAGTCTGCTCCAATACCTACTTCCTCTGCCATAAACATTCGGCTAGCAGCACTTTGAACAATCTGCAGCAACTCAGGATTGTCATCGACTTGCTGAGGAGTAAACGTTCCGCCACCAGGACGAGGAAGATTAATGTCTCCACGTTGAAGGAAGTTTGCCAGGTAATCTTTATAAGTGTTACCTTTATTAGCTAGATAAGTGCGATAAGCACCGATACGTTGATACTGAGGAAGAGCCTTGATGTAGTTGATTGCTTCAATAGGAGCATTCTGCTTACCCATATCAAGAGCAACCTCAGCCATTTGAGACTGAACTTGCTTCTCTTGATTTAAAGTAGCATTAAACTGATTCTCTTTTTCAGCAGGGATACCATAGTTAAGTGATTTACCCAGGCTACGTGCTTTATTCTGACCTTCAATAATCTGTTGATCAATGTAAGCTTTGCCTTGAGTCTCTGCAAACTTCATCGCAGTTGTTGAAAACTGCCCAAGAGTATTAAGAAGATCCTGCTGACGCTTTAGCTTAGTTTCAAATTCAGAGAATTGATTTTTTTCTAGTTGCTCAAAATTACGGTCAATTTGACCCATGTTTTCCCGTAGGAAACGAGAGGTGTCAGGAGCCTGCATTGGATCAAAGCCTTGGCTCTGAGCAGCACCCCGAAATAGACTCTCTTCTTGAAATTCTGCCATTTTAATAAATTAAGCTAAACCTTGGATACCAAGGAATTTCATTTCTTTAGGTGTAACACTAAGACCAGTTTGGAATGCTTGCATACCAATACCAGCCAGCTGCATAGCAGTTTGACCAAAACCAGGTCCAGAAAGGCTGGGAATAGAAGTAGGAGTAAACGTTGCAGCACTCGGCAGTACAGCTACTTGAGAAATAGCAAGTTTATCTTGTGCTCGCTTTTGCTCCTCAGTACGCTCCATTCTCATTTTAGTAGCCACAGTCTCGCTCATAAGTTGATCAACAAGTTGAGAACGAGTGCGACCATAAGCACCAAGGGTAGACACAAGAGCACCACGCCTTGCACTTTTACCGTAGACTTCACGAGCAGCTGCAGTACCAAGCGATTCTTTTAGAAGTTTTTGCATTGCTTGACTTTTATAAGCAGCAGTATCATAAACTTCATTAAGGCGCATTTGCTCTGAAACCCAAGAGGCTTGAGCAGCTGTAAAGTTGTTTTCAATTTGATTGCGAACAAAATCAATCTTAGCACCAAAAGCTTCAGCAATCTGTTTGTTTTGCTGTTCAACTCGGTATTGATTGATAATGTTATTGTAAGTAGTTTGGCGGATTTGCTGTAATTGTTGCTGTTCTTGGGCACTGTTGCCTGCGAGCATTTGGCCGATGCCAAAGGCAAGCTGACCACCAGCAAGAGCAAGACCTACAGGGTTAGAGAATAGACCACCGCCACCACCAGCACTAAAGCTGCCACCAGCAAAGCTACCAAAACCGCCGCCAGTTATACCAGAAGTGCCTGATGAAAAAGCATTAGTAAGTGCTCCGCCTGCGTAATCTAGAGCCATAATCGTACAATTTCTATAGAGTAAACATTGTCAGGTCCATCTGGAAACACCCGTAGAACCTTAAAACCTAAATACCTAGCTAAATTAATTAGTTCAGTATTTTTTATATCAATAGTAGTCCAAAGATAAGGACGGTTAATGTGTTCCATTAACGCTTTACCAAACCTCACAGTTGTGCGAGGATTGTTCTTAACTTGGTTTGTCATCTGTATCCAAATGGAATTATAAGATGAAATTCCATAGGCTCCATATAGACTCCCATCAGGTCCGTAGATCAAATAGGAGTCATCTTCATGGATGTACATAGCTAACGAAAGAACAGGATGTTGACCTACTCTTTCAAAGTCCTGCAATCCTCTTGGGAGCATTTGACTGGTTAGCTCTAAGATGTCGTTAATAGTGGCTGGTTTAAAGGTAAAACCACGGGTGGATGTAGTCATTAGCGTCTATAGAAACCAGTGTTATATTTACCTTCCCAATTCAAACTCAACAGACTAACTGGGAACGGAGAGTCACCAATAATCTTAAGGTTGAGGTTCTCATTGCGTTGGTAGATCGGTACAGTGTGAACAGCATCAGCTGCCATGTTCACATTGTTCAACGTATAATTGTAAGGGACAACAGCCTCAATGGTGTTACTCCACTCAGGACGACCAGTAATAGTGATTTGATACTTCACAGGACCGCTGAGACCAGTGGAAACTTTAACGCGATGAATAATCAAATCAGAGGTAAAGTCAGTTGAAGCCGATTGACCTTCAGACTGAGTTACAAAGAACTGAGGAAGTTCAACAGTCATCGTATAGATGTATCCAATGATTAGATCACGCCCACGATAGTCGCCATTAATATCAGCGTAATAGGCACCTGTAGAGCCCTGTACGGTGGGATAAAGTACTGAGCCTACCGATTGACTACCTACACCTGCAACGTCGCCTATGTAGCCTCCTAGGACCACTACAGACAACGTACCACCGCTAACCGAATCATACGGTAAGAAGATGCGAGTTGTGTCAGTAGAAGAGTTGTAGGTTCGATAAGGATTAGTACTCCAAAGATCGAGGCAAACATCAGTCTTTTCTCCAGTAGGTAGTGTTAGGAAACCTTCTTCACTTGCTTGAGTCAGGTCAAAACTTTGAACGTAAACATTAGTACCACTCTTAATTGTAGCGTAGTAGATGTTATTATCAAAGAATTGGTCAAGCAACGTACCAGTCAGATCCCACTTATACCAAGCAGAAGCTCGTTGATCACCAGCTCCTTCCAGGAACCGATATTGATAAACTGTTTTACTCCCTGTAGTTCCCAAAGAGATGAGGGACAAGGCAGGAGAGGCAATCAAACTATTAATTGTTTGAGGGATTAATTCGGGAACAATCTTAGTTTGTTCAAAAACATTAGGTGGTCTATCAGTACTAATACCAGAAATCTCATAGAAACGAGTGTAAAGAGGCGTCTTAGATATAAAACCAAGGCTTAAACCGAGTCCAACTGCATCAACCGCAGGGTCACACTCATAACTCGATAACTCGTTAATTTTAGCTGTCTTAGGGCTGAGAATATCAGCATCAGTAGTCAAAAGGAATTGCTCAGTATCGCTGAACAAAACAAGACCAACACTGGTAGGACGGACGTAACGGTGATTGACTGGTCTAATAGAAGCAGCAGTAATATCAATCGGATCATCATCCGTAACTGTCAAAGCTGTCGTTGCCCAGAAATTAAAGTAATCACCAGCTCGGCTAAGGATAACTGCTTCATTAGACAGGAATCCAAGACGATTGCGATAGAAGAAAAGGTTGTTAATCTTGCTATTAACAAAACTAGGAGTTGGGTTTGTTGATTCATCACCAACTAAACGATCTTCCCAAGTAACAGGACCAAAGGTAAATGAACCATCAGCCTGACGTACTAATTGATGAGGCATAGTTAGCTCATCAAACTCGTATTGAATCCCAGGAGCAATCGTTTCTTCCCAGACACCAGTACCGTAAGTAGCGTTATTATCCGCCACAAACTTGACGTACATATCATCAACATCAATGTCTTGAGTGTTGACAACCTTTACAACGTAACCATCTTTACATTGAAGAGGAAGATCTGAGACAGTAGGCACACTATCTTGAAATACTTCCATAGCATTTTCAGATGGACCGCCAACTACTCGAATTGAAAATGCAGCTGTAGCACTGATATAAATACCAGGACCGACAGCAACTGCTGTATAAGTTGTTCCTCCAAATGTCTGACCATCAATATCTGTTTTCAAATCAGCTATAATAGCATCTACATCACCACCAGTACCTGCATTGTAAGTAGCACGTTCCGTACCATCAAGATAGATTTTATAATGACCAGTACCAACAATTCTAAGAACAATAAAGGCTTGATAAGGCTGTGTAGCAGAAGTCGTTGCCTTAAGAGCTACGGTCTTTGCTTTATTCAGAACAAAGGTGTAGTCATTCAGAGTAAGTAGCTCAATATCATCAGCAGTAGCACCATACAAATAACCATTAGCCGGAGTAGCGGCAATAGTACAGTTTGTTACTTCTGCATCATAGTTAGTTTTGGCAGAAGCTTCAGCAGTTACAGCGTTATCGTAATTAGTTTGTGCTGTGTTCATATCTGCTAATGCGGTAGCTAGATCACCAGCAGTATGCGTAGCAGCAACAGTCAGGATAGCTTGGTAGACACGGTAACCTTCAGCAGCTAGCAGCGGATATTCATCAGTAAACTCAGTACCTAATGCATAGTTAGCAGGAAGGGTAGCACTTACACTAACAACAGTATCATTGTTCTTAACAGTGTAAACACCGCTTGCATTCTTAAGAATACCCGATTTAAGTGCTTGATCTACTTGACCAGTAGGATAGGTGTAAGAAACTTCAAACAATGCAGTTTGAGTTGCTGTTTGACCAGCAAGAACTTCTGCATAAGTTGCTTGAGCAGCATGAAGAAGAGCAAGTTTAGCAGCAGTGTTTTCTACCGCACTATTATAAGTGTTTAGCCTGGTTTTTAATCCTTCATCATACGAAAATGCAACATTGGGATATGTAACAGTGTTACTCATTGTAATAGTGTCACCATTAACATAACCAGAACCATATTGGTTAATGGTTACTGTGGTAACAACACCACTCGCAATAACAAGATCAACAGTCAATCCTGTACCAGATCCTGTTGTAGCAGTAGCTAAATTAGTAAAAGTACCATTTGTTAGGCTAGAACCTGCATTAGTAATAGTAAGTGTATCCTCTAGTTTACAGGAACCTGGAACACCTGTATCAGTTCCCATGTCTACAGCACGGGGCGAACCAGCGTCACCTAAAGCACTGTCGATAAGACTCCACACACGGAAAGTGTAGTCATCATATTGGGCTACATACTTTTCCTGTTGGTCCCTAAGGATTGAAAACCACTTACCTTCAGGAGTAGCGCCGTATAGTTCATTTACATATTGACCACCAGGGCGCTTGAGAAGACCAAGTGCATAGTCTGGGAAAGCATTCACAGAATCCTTAAGTTGTCCAGGAAACTTACGGTTATCAGGTTGCTGTGAAATACCACGAAGAAAATTGGGAATCCTTTGGGTTATAGTACTCATCGCATCAATGCTTGGAAGGGTTGATAGCTATTGTAATAATTTTCACCATCTCGGAACCCGAACATAGAGTAGTCACCTTGATTACATTCGTATTCAATGGCAGCTGCTCTTGTGTTAAATTCTTGTTCTTGGAGAAGTGCATTCAGCTCACGGTCACCAATCATCTTGGTAGCACACATGCGAGCCGCTCGGGCAGTAATATAAGCTTGAATAGCAGGAGGTACATCAGTGAAATCAAAGTACCAAACTACATCAGCTTTAATAGGATCAGTAAACGTATAGGTATGATGCAGACGATCATAGAGTTTACCACTCCGACGTACCACATCATATCTGTTCTTATGCTGGTATTGATTGGTGTCAATCTGCAGCATGTTGAACGGATATACAATCTGATTAGTAGAGCTGTCGGGAGTCATTTCGTACTCACGTTCCGTGTTGAAGATCCAACCTTCAGCTTGAACTTGACGGTTAACTTCCCGGAGAGTATTAAGGACAATAGATACTTCTGGATTCTGAAGATCTAGTGTGGTGACAGGAGCCTGTCCCACTGAGCTAAGTATTTGATTTACAGCATCCAGTTCGGTGGACACAGCATAAGTAGGAAAGGGCATAGTTACCTATCACAAAGTAAAAAAAAGGAGGACCGAAGTCCTCCCGTATAATGAACCAATAAGATGGATCAGAAAGCAGCGTCGCCAGAAGCAGCGCCAGCAAACAGTTCCACACAAGCAGCAGGGTTCAGGTAGTCAGCACCCATGGCGAGACGACCCACGATCACATCACCCTGGTAGATGATAGAGGCATCGCCGCTGGTCACTTGGACCTGAGGACCGATAGCTTCCACACAACCAGCAGCTTCACGCTGGAAGATCAGACCGCAGGACTTGCTGAACTCAGTGGCAAGACCGTACTCGTTATTGATACCAGCCGTCTCAGCCGCAGCATTCTCCATAGCGTTATCAATGAAGCTACCAAGGTTACCAGGAGAGGCAACACCAGTATCGGTAGTACCGCCGGTCGTACCGAACTTAGTACCATAGTTACCGAAGAAAGGAATGTTGGTAGACTTGTAGATCTCGATACCAGCAATGCTCATCAGACCCTTACCAGACTGCAGGGCATCACCTTGCACGTCGCGGTTGATCAAAGCATTGGTGCCTACAGCCTTCAGCAGTGCATAGTACTGACGAGGGGTCAGGACTGCAACACGTCCGTCTTGGCTCACACCCTTCTCGTCCAGCGCAGCAGCGGCGTTGAAGAAGGCGGTAACCAAAGCTGTATCACTATAAGCATCCGAGAAGTTAGCAGAGGTGCCAACACGGATTTGAGTACCACCAGGCTCCACGAAGGAAGTGGCAGACACAGGAGAAGCCTTACGTGCACCGTTAGCGATAGCACGGAAGATCAGACGGTCATACTTCTCAGCGAGAGCATAACCAATCTTGCGGGAGATCTCGCTACGCAGATCGTAATGGGCGAGAACCTCATCCAGCTCATACACAAATGCGCTGGAGATCAGAAGGTCATCACAGGTGATGGTCTTCTCAGCCACCGGAGGTGCACCATCCGAGTTACCCAGAATGCTGTTGCCAGGGGTATGGTACTCGGCGGTCGTACGACCAGTGTAGATGAATTGCAGGGACTTGCCGTTACGCAGAGTCCGCTTCATGATCAGATCACGAGCAATAGTATTTTGTTGGAAACCCTTGAACATCTCGCCCGAGAAGAGCTTGAGATACAGGGCGCGCTCATCAGCGCCAAAGTTAGAAGAGCCAGGCCGCGTAAGATCGGCAACAGGCTCGTTGGAATTTTGATGTGCCATTTTTAAAAGGAGAAAGAATTAATAGACTTGCTCCTCAAACGTTTGAGAAAATTTGTTGTTCAGTTTTTATTGTGGTCTATCCCACCGTCTAGACGGCGAAGGGTATCTCCGTAGAGGCCAACGCCAATAGGAGCCAGGTCCGACTCTGAGGTGCCTGACTCCCGTTTATTATTCTTCAGACTCTACAGGTTCTGCAGGTTCTGGTTCAGGAGTGGGAGGAGTGGGTGCAGCAGGAACACCGTATTTAACGGGGTTAGCTTTACCTCCAAATGAATTAAACATTAGCCTACAATAGGTGCAGTTAGGGCAACTGGTACTGCTTCAGTAGAAGCAAGGTCCAGAGGGAAGTTGTGGGCGTTTCGTTCGTGCATAACCTCGAATCCGAGATTGGCTTTGTTAAGAATGTCTGCCCAAGTATCCACAACACGTCCCTGACTATCAAGAAGGGACTGGTTAAAATTAAAACCGTTGAGATTAAAAGCCATCGTAGACACACCAAGAGCAGCGAACCAAATCCCAACAACAGGAAAAGCAGCCAGAAAAAAGTGAAGACTTCTGCTGTTGTTAAAACTCGCGTACTGGAAGATGAGCCGTCCGAAATAGCCATGTGCCGCTACGATGTTATAAGTTTCTTCCTCTTGTCCAAATTTGTAACCATAGTTCTGAGAAATTTCTTCAGTGGTTTCACGAATAAGAGAAGAGGTGACAAGGCTACCGTGCATAGCACTAAAAAGAGAACCACCAAAAACACCAGCAACTCCCAGCATATGAAAAGGATGCATGAGAATATTGTGTTCAGCTTGGAACACCAGCATGTAATTAAACGTGCCAGAGATACCGAGTGGCATTGCATCAGAGAAAGAACCTTGTCCGAAGGGGTAGATGAGAAACACTGCAGTTGCTGCTGCAACCGGAGCAGAGTAAGCAACGAAGATCCAGGGACGCATCCCTAGTCGATAGCTAAGTTCCCACTCTCGTCCCATGTAAGCATAGATGCCAATGAGGAAGTGGAAGACGGTGAGCTGGAAAGGACCGCCGTTGTAGAGCCATTCATCAAGTGAATTAGCTTCCCAAATTGGGTAGAAGTGTAGTCCGATGGCATTGCTGCTCGGAACGACGGCTCCCGATATGATGTTGTTTCCATAGAGGAGGGAGCCTGAAACTGGTTCGCGGATTCCATCAATATCTACAGGTGGTGCAGCCACAAATGCTACAATGAAACAAATGGCTGCTGCAAGAAGACACGGAATCATCAGTGTTCCGAACCAGCCGACATAAAGACGGTTATTAGTGCTGGTTACCCAGTCACAGAAAGTATCCCAATTAGATTTGGGTGAAGCTGCAATTGTGGCAGTCATGAATGAAGTTAGTTAAGACGAGTTACTTGAACCCTTCCAACTCCAGAGTTAGTGAGACCGATTGCATCAGCCGCACCTTTACTGAGATCTAAGCCTCTACCATGAAGGTAAGGACCGCGATCATTGACCCGAACAACGGCACACCGTTTGAAACAGACTTTAAGTTTAGTTCCAAATGGGAGTGTCTTGTGCGCTGCAGTAAGGCCGTTTTGATTGTATCGTTCACCATTGGCGGTGAGGTTTCCGTGGAAGCCAGGACCGTACCAACTGGTGATCACTGACAGAGTAGTTAGGATAGGAATCATAATTAAAAAGCAAAGAACTTTTATATGACTACTACGTCTAAGCCCTAGAACTACGCGCTAGAACTAAGGCTCTTTACTTGTCAGAAGCGATAAGTTACGCCGCCTTTCACAGCATACTTACTAGCATCACCAGTCACCATTTTGAACTCACCATAGAGATCAGCTTTAGGAGTGATAACTACTTTGCCACCAACTTTAGCGCCCAGACGGGTGCTCAACGCTTGGTTATCTTGAAATACTACAGTTGGACCGATTTGCCCATAAACTTTGGTATTAGTACCGACTTTTTGTTCATAACCAAGATGGCTATGAACATAGGATCCAACGTAGTCTGAACCACTGAAGCCTGCTTCAGATTCGACATTCACATAAGGACCAGCGATTGCAGGGGCCATCAGACCGTAAGCAGCGCCGAGGAGGAGACCGGAAGTGATAATAGCTTTCATTTGATTTTGAGTTTGTTGTTCTTAGCAGTTTTAGCGGCGGCTTTAAATTGTGAAGCAGTGGGTGCGCCTTTAGACCCAGGCTTCCTCATTTTTTCACCACTGCCTGCAGCGATACGCTTGCGTTTGGCGTGGATGTTTGCATAGAGACCAGGCTTAGCCATGTTAGCATTTCCATTTACGAAGGGCTAGTGCTTTGCGAGTAGGTCTACCTTTCTCGTCTTTCATAGGTCCTTTCACACCAGACATTCTAGCGCAGAAGGAACGCTTACGAGGACCACCTTCAGGTTGAGGTGCCTTCAAGTTTGATCCAGTCTCACGGTTATATTTAGCACGACCAGCGGCAGTTAAGCCGCCAGTACGTGATTTATGTTTTCCAATTTTAAGGCTAACGCTTTTAGCCATTACTTTTTCTTTTTAGATTTACCAGCTTTGCTGAGTGCAATAGCAACAGCTTGTTTCTGAGGATAACCTTCACCCTTCAACTTGCTGATGTTAGAAGAAACAGCTTTATCGGATTTACCTTTTTTTAGAGGCACCGCGCTTCTCCTTAGTTTCTACTTTCTTAGACTCTTTACCTTCATGTTTTTTCATGGCAGCTTTAGAAGAGTACACTTCTTTGCCACCATATTCTTTAATCTTTTTAGCAGGCATTACCAGATACCAGGAATAATTTGACCTGTCAGTGCGTAAGCACCCAAAGCAGCCATGACGCCAAGCATAGCCAGGCGACCATTGAGCTGTTCAGCTCGTTCATTGTGTGGAACACCGTAGGGATGATCAGTCATAATAAGGGGTGGCTCTTTAGCCCAGATGTTTGTGTCGTTCATTAGAATTTGAGATCAGAGCGAGCAAGTTTCTGCATGATCTCATCACGATATGCAGGATCACGTTCATAACGTGAATCGGACATTGCCCGTACAACTTCTGCTTGACTCTTAAATATATCAGCAGGAGCTGCAGCTTTACCTTGAATCATTTGTCCTTCATAGCCATTGGCATCAGTGTAACGTGCTTTCAATCCAGCAAGAGCAAGGTTGATCGCATCAATGTTACCTGAATCGACGACGTTATCAAAAGCTTGGATCTCAGATTGTGTAAAGTTTTGAGCTGCCCAACCAACAAGTTGTTGATAAGCAGCTTCACCACCTACAGAGTTTTGGATACGGTTGATGTCAGATTGAGACAGTTCAACCGCTTGAGGAGCCTCCATTGAAGGAAGGTTAGCTTCATACTCAAAGTATGCTTGAACCAATTCCTTTGAAGACATTTTTTCAAACTCAGCCAGAGTCTCATCACTCAGCTTACCCTTTGCACTAAACTCCTCTGCTGCCTTACTAATGGCTTCAATTTGAGGAGAGTATTCAGTGGGTTCATCTGACGAAGACTCTGGTTGATCTTCAGATTCTCCGTTATCTTCTTGAGAATTACGAGAACCTAGTTTCTTTTCAAGTTCGATGTAAGCTCTTTCAAGCTCTTGTGCATCTTTATATTTACCAGCCAACCGAGCATTAGCTTGGTTGATCATCTCTTCACCAATAGCGAGCGATTCAGCTTGGTCTGCTTCAATAGCACCGATCACTTCTGGATCGCCACTAGGATCATAAGATAGGATTTCTGCCATAATTATTGAATTGGTGGAATGACATTCTCACCCATTACCGCATTGACAGTTTCACCTGCCATAGGATTTTTGGATGGATCAGCCAAGGGTGATTTCATTAGTTGACCAGCTTGTCCAATAAGAGCCATGTCTTGTTGGGCTTGAGCTGCATCAGCTTGTTCTTGTTGAATCTGTTCCATTGATTTAACAAGATTCAACACATCAATACCTTGTGCAGCAGCCAAACGCTTAATAGCTTCATCAGTATTAATAAACTGCATCAAAGCATCAGGTCCAAGCGTTTGTGCAATAGTCATGATGAAGGAAGTGAGAGACTCACGATCTTGACCACGGCCAAGAGCATTGATACCTGCAACAATAGTAGGGTTGACCAGATCTTTAGGAATACGTGGGAGTTGTCCACTACGTTGTAGAACCAGCATCTTGCGGTTCAGATAAGGGAGAAGGAACTCAACAGTCAGCAAACTAAAGAGTCCGCCTAGTTGTTGTTCAAGTTCAAGTTGAGTAAGACGAACTTCTTCAGCAGTAGTCCGTTCAGACTGACGAACAGTGAGGATAAGGAATGCATCAGACAAGCGACGCTCAAGCTGTTGCATGAGAGTCATAGCAGTATTGAAGTCGGCGGTCTTACCAACTTGGATAACACCGATGTCTTCGGGTCTGCCTTGAACGATCGCACCGTTGCCTGCCTTCGCCAGCGTCTGTGCTTTAGTCGTGCTTGAGGGTGATACCACGAAGACGACCTTAGCGGCTGCTGCAGAGCCTTCTACGAGGGACTGAGAGAGTGCATCGAGAGACTTAAGATCTCCCAAGAACTCTTCGACTCTGCCTCGTCCGTAGTTCTCACCGTCAACAGAGTTGAAGCGGAGAACCAACCAAGGAGACGCATCTTTAGGAGCTTTGCTTTCTGATTTAGGAAGCTTCTGCCCATAGACTTCTTGGTGCCACAGCCAGCGATTATTGTCAAGCCGTACATGAGTATAAACCTCTACGTCATCGCCGTGAGAGAAGCTATCATCTCTGGTAGGAGGTTGCTTCTCGATCACTTCTTTAGGTAGAAGTTGTTTGTTAATCAATTCTTTGGTGACGATCTCAATTATGTTACCGTTACCATCTCTATCGACAACGTAGCGATTCAGTGGGTAATGTTTCAACCCGTCCTCACCCATATAGATCAGTGCATTACCACCAACCACCAGATGCTTGAGAGCCTGGTGAACAACGACACGGTCACTGGAAGCAGCAATCGAATCCATCACCATACGTTCCATCTTAGCAAAGCTCAAGTCAAGTTCAGAGCGAATCTCAGCAGGCAACTCAGTGCCTAACTTGTCATCACGTACCTGAAGTTTGAAGAAGGTGGTCTGAGGAGGAAGCAACGATAGCATCAACTTGGATGCCAACGTAACCACACCCTTTGCCCCTACGGATTGCCAAGGTTGACGGAGTGATTGATGGGTAACACGGAACTCATCACGTTGGATGAGGTAAGGAATGGTGAGTTTTGAACACTCAACCGCTGTGTCTAGAAATTGAGAACGATAGCTGGATAGATGATCGTACCTGCTTTTAGCGTTCATTTAATTAACCAATGTTAAGTCCAGAACCGGAGGTGCCTCCGAGATTCAAAGGGATACGAAGTTGTGCAATACCACGAGAAAGCCCAGCGGTAGTAGCCTGTGTAGAACGTGCGGTACGAACGCCTACATTACCAGCTTCAAGAGTGCTGATCAGGCTGGTAGGTGCTAAAGCTTCTCTCATAGCTTCAGTTTGTTGAAGCATAGCTTCACGTTGTATTTCAAGTTGTTTTTGGAAAGCACGTTGTTGTTCGTCCATTGCATTGCGGGCTGCAGTTGCTTCGCGCATTGCTTCTTGTTGTGCGTGATGTCGTCTACGTTCAGCACCCATAATTAAGAATCCTCATCAAGTTTATTTTGGATCCACTCCACAACACTACGTTGTCCAGCACGATACATGATGTGACCGACACTATTATCGGGAGTGGGATTGACGGGTGGAAAAACATCTTCTAGTTCGGCTAGAAGTTGTTCAACAGTAAGACCTAATCTAGGCATACTGTGGGAGATTGGGGTTTGCATGTTCAAAGAACGCTGGCATACGAGCACGTTTGGTGTCGGCAAGCTCAGGAGCTTTACCTTCATACATCAAACGATCACTTGCATCCAACCAAAATTTTTTATTTAGATATTTATTGGGTGAGTTACCAAGAGGTTGAAGCACCCAGTTGATAGTTGCCTTGCGTAGCTTATCCAGACTAGGACTCCAATCGAGGTTAAGCTCACGAGCAACCAAACTGTTTGTGGCAACGTGTACTTGTTCATCACGACTAATGTCGGCACTTACGGTACGTAGTCCCGCATCACCGTTAAATCGGAAGAACGGGAGGAGCACAAAGAAAATCGCACGTTCGGCAACCAATGCTTTGAGGATTGTATGATCTGGATGAGCAATCCAGGCGTCGCGGAGACGCTTGGCTTCTTCCTCAGCCTTTTCATCAACGCCGATAGCATTGGCGATGTAACCAAGTGCAAGGTCGTGATTCTCCTCGTCCTTGATATTGGACAGAAGGAGATCCCTTGCCATCTCCGGTACTTCATTTTTAAGTGCATCATGAATAAAGTCTCCTACCGGAAGCTCCATATGTCGGATTGCCAGAGCACGGTAGATAGCTTCTTCCGCACCTTCGACAAGAGTACCAGCAGTTGTTTGGACAGGTGTCCAGGTTCTTTTACGTCCAAGTAGTTTTTGATAGGGGTTCATTCGCCGCAATTACAATCAGGAGCAGGATCATCATCTCTATCATAGAGAATGGACTCCAGGTAATCGTCTACCTCAGATTGATCCAGTGCAGCATAGGCGCTGGTCTTATCTTGAGTGTCACCCATTACCTGAAGCGAATAATAAAGGGAGGTCTGGTCAGATGCCAGCCACTCTTCGATAAACGCTTCATCATAGGTGATCACATCAGACCAACTATTGAAGCTGTAACCGTGAAGAAGTCCCGTAGCATCAAGCATCTTCATGATGCCATCAGCAACTTTCTTATATGCATCCCAGCCAACCTCAGACGCGATCTCAACAGGACCGTAGTCGAAGCTCTGGACGCCAAACGTACCGCTATCACGGTCCACTTGACGGGCAATAGGGGGTGCAATTTCAGGACAGGTAGTGTACCCATCCAAATCTTTGTAGCGGTAGCTGCACGAGGCTGTAGGAGCAATAGCAAAGGCACGGTCCATGTTAGCGACACGTGCAATCTGTGCTGCTTGTGCAACAGCTCGTTGCAGTTCAAAAGCAAGAGTAATGGATGGAGTATAATCGTTGTTACCCTTACCACTGTTGACTACCTCAAGGGCATCGCCAAACTCTTGGTAAGTAACACCGTAACGACGAAGCAGGTTAGCAAGTCCAAGCATACCCAATCCAACCTGACGATCAACATCAGGAGACAGGTATTCACCGGACTTGTCTACGTTTGTCTTGCTGTGCAAGTCACACAATTGGGACATACCTTTGACAAAGGCAGGACCAATGTCTTCGTACTCACAAGCTCCCAGGTTCACGTGTTGAAGCAGGCAAGTGCCACGGCTAGGCAGGTAAACCTCAAGGCAAACATTGCCACGGATACGCTTACCGTAGGCATCTACTTTGGTTTTGTTCAACCAAATGTCACCTTGTTTAATACCTTGAAGAAGTGCAGCACGTACGTTAGGAGTAGCTTCAGCCCACCAGTGGTCATTGATGTTAACACAACGCTTTACCCACGGAAGCTCAGCTCGTGATGCTTGAATGAACTCAAGTACATCAGGGTGGTTGAGGTCAAGGTGCAGAACTACAGCACCGTTCTTATAGACTCCTCCACGTCTCAGGACTTCATTGAGAGTAGAGTAGATTTTGGCGAAGGACACCGGGCCAGAAGCCACCAGACCCTTGCCGTTTTCAGATCCTTTGGGGCGGAGCTTAGATAAATGCACAGCAACGCCTGCTCCAAATCGGAGAGCGTGGCTGACGAATCTCCATGATGCTTCGATTCCATTTGGACCTTCCATTGTATCCTCCACTACGAAGACAGTGCAGGATACGGGTAGGCGGGAGGTGGGGTCGTCAATCCATGACTGTACGCGCCCAGTGCGGGCAACGAGTTCTTTGGTAGTGGCGGACATTATTAAACGAGATCAGTAAGGGTAGGGGGTTGATAGTTGGGACCTTTGAGAACTTTGCCATCTTCACGACGGATAGGCTGACCGTCTTCACCAAGCTTACTCATGTTGCTTTGGTGTACACGATCCATTGCTTCATCTAGGTCCCAACCAAGATTAGCAGCGTATTGATAGCAGACATACACAAGGTCTGCAAGTTCTTTGAGGCAATCCTCAGCGTTACGTGTGAAGCCGTACAGCAGCTGCTGTTCAGCTTCTAGAAATTCTTTGAACTCTTCAACGATCAAACGCTTCTGCATCGCCCGTGAATGACTCCCAGTACTGTTCGTCACTCCGAAGCCAAGCCGAAACTCGTTTGCTTGGCTCATTAAGGATTTCGTTTTCGAGTTCATTCTGTAGATAGTGGATGGCTTTACGAAGGTCTTGCTTACGGTCATCTGTCTTGTGACCAGCTCGGCAGATGTATTTGATTGAGTTACCTAGATGGAAGTTCAGTCCTTGGTCTCGGATGAAATCCCAAACTTGGATAGAACCTCGTCGATAGTACTGGGGTCCAGTTGAGTTGGTGTTGGCCAATGTTTTACTAGATTAGAGAGTGAATTACCCAGGACAAAGCATTGTCGTTGGAGTGCCAGGAAGACAGTGATAATGTCCTCCTTGGCAGACTCAGGGCTTTTTAGTGCGTCTTCAATCTGACGCATTTTGAACTGCTGCTCCATCGTCAGTTCGACTATCGGAGGAGGGGGTCCAAAGTTTGACGCATTGGTTGGTAAAGTCATAATCGGTATGCTGAAGGATCTTGGCGAGCCGGGCATTCTGGAGTGCGACGGATTCATCAAGCTCCTTGCTAGCAAATGCGGCAACGACTGACTTCCACGTGTACCCATGTTCTTCAAAGAAGGCTTCCGCCCTTTTGATTCCGAATCCAGGAACTCCGCTATATCCATCAGTCTGGTCACCAGCCAACGTCTGAATGAAGTGCCAACGCTCACCTTCTTCTTTGGTGATTGTGATAACGCCAGTAGATAAATCATACAAGTCTCCAGGTATTTGTTTCATGTCCTTGTCGGGAGAACAAATAATGTGACCCTGTTCTTTAGTAGCGTAGATGCCAAGAGCATCATCAGCTTCTAACTCGGGCATCACAACAACTTGGTAGTCCTCCTTGAGTTTGTTGATGACCCTGCGATAGCCGCACGGTTTCTTTCTGTTTCTATGTCCTTTATACGCTGGATCAATACGTTTACGAAAGTTGATACTATCAGTAAAAAACAAAATAGAATCATCGAAGCATCCAAGATCTGTTGCGATGTTGAATAGCTCTCGTTGGACCATGTTGTAGGCTTCACTGAAGCGGCTTGTGACGGTGATAACATCGTCACCCCAGTCGATTTCAGATTCGTTTGCTGCACAGCATTTGTAGACGATGTAGTCTGCATCAATCAGAAGACTCATTTACCTTGTCCTCGCTTGAGCTTACGCCCATGCGAAGGAAGAGACCGGGTGCCTTGACCTTGACGGGTGTGTTTGAATTTAGCACGGGATTTGAATTGAACTCGTCCCAGTGCAGTTTTAGATTTGACTGCCATTAGTGTACTTCACTCCAGTTGTTGCCGACTTGGGCTTCGGCTTCGATTTTGATTCTAAGATTGTAGTAGCGTCCAGCTTCCTCAGCTGAACATACCAAGGATGTTCGTAGTGCATCCACGTGTGATGGGTCGCACTCGAATTGTAGTTCGTCATGTACAAATGCTAGTTGTGAGCAACAAAGCTCTTGTGTGTTGTCATGGTTGATAAGCATCCACCGTTTCGCTAATACTCCGGCAGATCCTTGTAAGAGGTAGTTAAGGGCTTTGTGGCTACCATCAACGCTGCAGCGGCGATTGTCACAGAGATTGATGTAACCAGATTCCGCCTTGGACTTAACCGCAGTAACCAGCTTCTCAAGTCCAGGAACTGCATCCATGTAAGCCTGACGGATCTCTTTACCCTTCTTCTTTGCTTCTTTTTCTGAGAGTTGTGGATCATAGCTTCTTCCCAGCTTGGCATCGCCAGCCCCGTATAAAAAGGCATACGTTACTGTCTTTACTTGTTTACGACTAATGCCGATCTTGTCAGCATTTTCTTGGTGAATGTCACCGTTGAGGAGAACGTCGGCATAACGACCTTCGTCATAGCGAGCCAGATAATGAGCCAACATCCTAAGCTCGATACCAGCAAGGTCAGCCCCGACCATAACAAGCCCAGGCGTGGCTCTGAAGAGTCGTCGAAATTCTGCATTACTTGGAACTTGGGCAAGATTGGGCTTTCGGTGAGCACATCTAAAAGTGTTCGTGGCTACAGAACAATGATGATGAATACGGTTACCTCGTACTAACTTCAGCCAGGCATTGATGCCTTCAGACAACATGCCAAGTGATTTAGTTAGTTCTAAGCAACGGAAGAAATCCAGAGCAATAGGCGTACCTATGTCCTTCAATACAACTTCATCAATGGTGGGCTTACCTTTGTCCGTAAACTCAGTAGGCTTCCAACCATAGTGTTGCTGCATTACCCATGCTATGTGGTCCCTGCTTGTGGGGTTGAACTCCTTGAGTCTTGTAAAGGAGCATCCTTCAACATAGCCAGAAGTTTTGTTATTTCGCTTAGGAGTAAATTCCGATCCTGCAATGAGAGGATGCCTTTCTCGTAGTGATCTTGTAATAGATTCCAGTTCGCTTCTGAGAGTAGACTCAAGCTCGTATGCTTGTCGCTCGTCGAAGTACCAGCCATGCAGTTCTTGTTGGGTGAGAATTTGTGCAACTCTATGCTCTAACGTAACCCAGTCAGGTACGGGTGGAAATGGTTGCATAGTTTTTTAGTAACGTTAACGTCTTGAACACAGTAGTCTTCCATCTCTTGTGTCCATGTTTTCCAGTCGGTTGTCTTACCGTAGGATCCTTTATATTCTCCAAGGCGATAACCGTACGACTCAAGTGAGTGGCGTCCATACAACTGTAATGGCATATGCTTCCAGTTGCGTTTCTTATCGACGGTTAGAATATCAGCGTGATACAAACGGCTAAGAACCAAAGTATCCAAAACCCTACCAGTGTTTTGAAACCAAGGATAGAGCTTAGAGATAACAGGAAGGTCATAGTTAATAATGTTATGACCCACGATAGTATCTGCGTCCTCAAGACGTTCAATACCACGTACGATTGGTTCTTGATTACCCTGATCATTGTAGACCAAGGTTTGATCAGCTTCGAGATCATAGATGACCAAACAGTGAATGCAGGTAAGATCATTCAGTAGTCCGTCAGTTTCTAAGTCAAAGATTAGGGTAGTCATTCCTTATTTGAAGCAGCACCCTTCCATTGGTATGTTTTGTCAACGAACTGTGCTTTAGCTACGGCTTCAGGAGTGGGAGGATTCGGACGCTTAAAAGTCTGTGGTTGCGTCGAACTCTGGTTCTGGTTGAGTTTCATTGAATTTACAGGTGGATAGATCGTAGCTCAGATTACACGCGACGCCAACTTCGCCCGAATAGCGATTTTTAAGGACTCGCACTGTTGTATCACTTCTTCCAGTTGTGGTCTGTTGATCGCGTTCGAGTGCAATAACTCCGTCAGAGAGTTGTGCAATTGCCGCGCTTCCACGCAGCTGTCCAAGTGTAACACGGGCTCCTTCCTCGTGGTTAGTATCGTTAGATGTTCGCCTGAGGTGGGAGACGAGGAACATAGCCACGCCTGTACGTTCAACAAGAGAGCGAAGGCGTGTCATGGTGGTGTCAATCATGCGACGTTCATCACCATCAAGACCACTCAACAAGATAGAGAGGTGATCTAGAAAGATGACCCGCGCATCAAGACCTGTTGCCAGGTACTCAATTCGGTTGTAGATGAGATCAGGATCAAAAGAACCAAAGCCGTCGAAAAGAAAGAGATTCCAGTTAGCAAGAGTATCCTGATACGCTTGGGTGAGAGTAGATCGGTCATGTTCTCCAATGTGTAGTGATTTTCCAACAGCAGCGGACATTAGTCCGAGAGCTGTTCGACGATTGCTTTCTTCAAGTGCCAGATACCCAACCCGTTCTCCTTTAGAGAGAAGATGAGTTGCGAGTTCACGGCAGAATGAGGATTTTCCAATGCCAGATCCTGCAGTAATTGTAACAAGCTCTCCGTACCGTATCCCGTGAAGTTTCTGCTGTAATCCTTGGAAAGGGTAGTCATGATCAGATGGTGGGGTCGGAGTAGTTACAAGTTCTAGGAGTGATTTCCCGTCAACGATCCCATCTGGACGGTAAGGTTTTGCATTCCAAATAGCCTCACGAATTGCTTGAGCGTCATTGGCAACAAGGGCGTCTGACGCATCTTTGTAATCATCCGGGAGCGATGCAATCTTGCACTTGCCAGGTGGGAGTACGCCTGCTGCTTCCTCCGTCGCCTTACGGCCTGCCTCGTCATTGTCGAAGAACAAGACAATCTCCTCATAACCCTGTAGCCATGGGATAGCCCGTTGAATCGACTTCTTTGCCGCAGCGGCACCGCTAGGTAGAGAAACCATCGGCCACCCCGGCATAGCTTCTTGACATGAAGCTGCATCGAGTTCGCCTTCTGTAATGACAACTCGTTTTCCATGGGAGGGAAACAAATGTTGTCCAAAGAGGGTGCCTGGAACGGTTCCTTCATAGGTGAATACTTTGTCTTTAGTTTTTACTTTACAACCTTCAAGTACTCCAGACTCGCTGAAATAATAGAAGCGTAGAACGTCTCCGTCTTTGTGGATTCTGTACTTTTGACAGACTTTCTCGGAGATTCGTCGTTTCTGCAGCCGTTCGGCTGAGCCACGTAATTGTACATTGGTGGGCATTTTATGAG
>Ga0208161_1000101_pt1 | contig 42738 bp, 45 predicted proteins | sample CB_VirMetaG_3_FD_184538 | JGI IMG/M metagenome (GOLD analysis project Ga0208161, IMG submission 184538) | Freshwater to marine saline gradient viral communities from Chesapeake Bay - CB_1508_1S Viral MetaG (SPAdes) (version 4) | ecosystem: Environmental > Aquatic > Marine > Coastal | place: USA... | reverse complement strand
TGTGATAAGATTATCAACGTGTGTTGTACTTCCACTTGGACCAGCAATGATTAACCCTACATCTACAGTTTCAGCATCTTGGAATTTCTCGTATGCTGTTTTTAATTGTGCATCTGTAACAGTTGAACCATTTGAACCACCCGCTAATGATTCTAAAGTTGGTGTATTTACAGCAGTGAAAGTTGTTCCACTTGCGTTGTTACCCCAATTAGTACCAGAAGTATTGTGATCCATCCAGTAAATGTATTGTGATTTTTGTTTAATCACAGTTGGATAGTAGTTAGTGTCTCCTTGCGGAGTTTTTGCGTCAGCCGCTTTTGATAATTTAGAAAATGTTTCAATTACTTCGCCTGGTGTTCCTGAAATTCCACCGTCTTCGTCAACGACTACTACGTGGATTTCATCGCCTGAACCTGATCTATCAGATGTCCATGCAGATGTTCCTGGAGCGCCATCAACAGCGTCATAATATCTCCATCTTCTTTTGATTTTTGCGTTATCAACAATAACTCTTTTTAATCCTCCAGCACCTCTTGGGTGTTGAACGATTGTTAAAGTTTCTGAATTTATTGCTGTTACTCTATAAAAATCTCCGTCATCAAAGTCTTCAGTTGCAGCAGTTGTTGAGAACTGTACGATATCTCCTACATTAAAATCACTTCCTTCATCAACAGCAATTGTAGTTGAACCTACAGAATTTGTTGTTGAATCCGAAGCAACTGATGATGTAGATACTTCTTCGTATGCAGCAGCAGATGGACAAGTTGAAACTAATATATTGTTTCCCCATACTCCAGCTGTTCTTGCAGCAAATGTTCCTACTGAACCTTGACCTGTGGAATAGTTATTTTCATAGTCGTCATCATTTTTTACTAAAACACCAGATCCGTTTGATGTAGCGTTTAGTAATGATGTGTTGGTAGCTCGTACTACTCTTAATGCGTTAGAGTATTGTAAGAAGTTAGCAGCGCTGAAAAAATACTCAAAGTTTGTTGAGTCTGGTTTTCCAAACGTATCTACTAATTCTTGTTCACTAGAAATTGCTACGATTTCATCTACTGGTCCTTTTCTGAACTCTCCAGCGAAAGCGCCGATAGATGTTGAAACCGCAGGAATAATTCTACTTAAATCTTTTTCCTGTACGAGAACACCTGGTGATACTTGAAATGCCATAGGTTGTTTCTCCTCTTAATTAGCTAATTAACATTTTTAATTTTTCAAAATCCATAAGTTTTCTTATGACCATAGTCAAACTTTATCAGTTAATGATATTTATAATAACCTGAAATTGTAGTTTATTGACCTTTTCGTACAACAGGGAACCATCGTGTACCATACTCATCTACAGTTTCTTCATTCATAGGGTCACTATTGATACCGTCATCTACGAACCCAAAAGGCGCCATATCCTGTTCGATTAGATTTTGTTGTTCCATATACATCTGATTTCTTATATTTGAATCAGATAACTCTTTGAAATAGGGTTGATTTGAGAGCCACCCAAATATGACTAAACACATAACCAAGTCATCATTACAGCCTTCTTCAGCCATCCAACTATTCCCTCTACGTGAAAATGTTGATATTTCTTCAATGATACTAAAATCGTTCACTTGTAGTTTATCACCCTCCATAAGCGTCTTAAAATTCGCACAACCCACCTTTTTTATTTGTTTTGTCATTCTTACCCCTAGTGATGTACCTCGACCAGAGAACATCGCTCCAAGTATTTGACCCGCTCTACCCCTTTGAGTCGTCATTAAGATATTCGGGTATTCTAACTCATAGTGCATCGCTTCGGCGATTGATTGACCTAAGTCATTGACTTCAATTAATGTATGCGCTTCATTGTACGCTTTTGCCGTTTGACTTACTATATTTGGAAAGACAAATGGTTTAACTTCATTGTTCTTGTATGTACACACAACTTCGTATGCTATCTTTTTACTTTCATCTTTCGTAACGTCTAATATAATAAACGCAGAATAATCTTTGTTTGTACCTCTCGCCACGTCAACACAACAAACATACATACGACCTTTTTCTGGTTTCTTAAACATCTTTAATCCATTTTTAGATTGTAACGGATCGGCGTATGGTGTGTTTTTAATTTTCGCTGGTGAGATAAGAGTATCGACAGAACCTAAAAACTCACACTCAAACTCTTGTTGGAATTGTTCTTCACTTGTATTACGAATAGTCATCTCTTTCCATTTTTCATCTCGTCCTGGAACTTCTGACCAATGTACTTCTATGGGTACATAATCATTTCTTTTATTAATTGCATCAATCCATAATTTGTAATATTGATTCATACCGTGTGGTGTTGATACAATAATCATCTTTGTTCTTTTACCAGATGAGATAGTAGGATAAACTGAACTAAAAAACATCTCTGCGATATTCGCTGGTACGAAAGCAAACTCGTCAAGGAAGATGATGTTAAATGAACCTCCTCGAATAGCGGAACTTGAAGTCGCCGCTGCCACAATCGTTGATTTATTTTCTAACTCTATATTACCTTTGTTCCAATTGATGATACCTTGTTGTAACCATTTGGGTAAGTTTTCATAAGCGAGTTGTAGTCTTCCTAATATATCTCTCGCAGTAGAACTTTTGTTCGCCAGAATAGCGATGTTTGAATTTGGATTAAATAAAGCGTAATGTAAAAGATAAGAAATTGTTGTAGTTGATTTACCTGATTGTCTTGGTAGTTTACAAATTGTAAATCTGTTATCGTGTATGGTTTGTACAATCTTTTTTTGAAAGTTGTACATCTTAAATGGTATTAGACCTTCGTCAAGTGATACAATACGAACATAGTTTTCCATAAAGTATAATGGGTCGTTACTACACTTTTGGTATTCTTCAATCTGTTCTTTTGTAAACTCAACAGGTGTGTTTACTTTTTTAAGATTGGGATTTCCGAGATATGCTTCGTTAGTGCTCATTGATTATTATTCCTTCTATCGCATCATACCCCAATTGTATCGCTGCGTTGATTCTTTGACTACCTTTATATGTAGAATACTTTTTTTCTTTATAGATAACTCCACCAGCGCCATATCTTGTAACTGGCGATATTTCGTGTTGTTGTATTTCAATTGGTTCTATCATTTGTTCACCATTCATTAAAGCAGGAAGAGGGTCTTTTTTAATAAAGACTAAATCACTTATTAGAAATGTCTTTTTCTTCGGGTGTGATGTTTTTGCTTTCAATATTTTCATCTTTTTTTAACATCTTTTGTAACTCTGCTGTTGAACCTACAAATAGAGCATTCTTTATATTTTGATTTGCTGTTTTAGGTAACTCTTTTAAGTCTTTCAGTTTCTTTTGTAAGTCTTGTAATTTATCTACTGTACCTGCAACTTGTCCTATCAATTGACCAGCGACTTCGTATGCTCTTGGGTGTTGACCTTCTCTCGCAATGTCAAGTATTCCTTCAATCGCTTCTTGTCCTCTTTCAATTAGATTGTAATAATTTTCTCTACTGTATTTGTAGTCGTTATCTACATCTGCTTTACTATCGTCATCTCTACGAGGAACTGCGGGTTTAAACTCTTGTTTGACAATTTCTTTTTTAGGTTCTGGTTTATCAATACCTAATATTTCATTTACCTTGTCTTCTAATTTACTCATAATACTATTTATTAGATTAAATTATAGTTAATTATACATCTAACATTGTGTTGTGGTTGGCAACTGGTATGCCAATGTTTACCATTAAAGATAACTACTCTTCCTGCTTTTGGAGTTACTCTTTGTTTTTCTTTTAATTCGTTAAAGTGAGGTACATTATCATAACCTTTAAATGTGTTTTCATAGATTACAGTATCGCCATCACTATCATTGACATAATATAAAACGACTAAATGTTCTACATCAGCATCAACGTGTGGTGTATCTATACTTTTATCTTTTAGATTTAATGGAAGTTGTAAAAAAGAACGACCTTGTAAACAATCTTGTCTTTTAAAATTTATCTTTTGACAAGCGGCATCTATGATCTTTAATACATCTTTATGATAATCAAAGACGTTTGTTTTATCTGTAATAAAGTAATAAGAGAAACCTGGTCGTTGTTGTTTGTTATCTGGTTTTGTAACATCGGCTACAAATTGCCATCTGACTTTATCAAAGAGTATGTGTTGAATTTGTTTTTGAGATTGTTTATCTATAATATCATCAAAGACAAGTATCCTATCATTAGGTTTCATAACAACTATTTAGATGAGGTTTAGTATCTTACTATTACTATACCTTTACCACCTATTGCTTGACTTGCTGCGTTTCCTCCAGCACCACCACCTTTATTTGCTTCTCCAGATTGGCCTGCAGGACTGCAAGGTCCTCGACTGTTACCTCCACCACCTTGACCACCAGGTCTTGCTGTGAAAGTACTGTTGTAATGAGCACCTGCACCACCACCAGCGTAATATACTGGAGTTGTACCATCTGCAATCGTGTAAGCTTTACCAGTTCCACCTGCACCACAAGTTAAAGGAGTGGCAGGTGTTGTTCCACAACCTATCGCTCCAGGATATAGAGCGCCACCACCTCCACCACTAAATAAAGAAGTTGTACCAGGTCTTACACCATCTCCACCAGCATTTCCAAAACCATAAGCACCAGAGTTACCTGGTTGAGTTGGTTGAGTTGCACCACCACCTGAGTTTTGTGTACCTGGACAATTTGTTCCGTGTCCTGACCCACCACCTCCAGATCCACCTGGAAGACCATCAAGTAAAATATTACCTCCACCACCTCCACCACCACCTTTAGCAGTTAAGGTTCCAAATACCGAATCTTGTCCCGTTCCACCTCGTGCTGCAGGTTGTCCCGCTGGTGAACTACCAGCTGAACCACCACAACCAACTGTAACTGTAACTGTTCCACCTGGCGTAACAGGATACTCTGGCATAAAAATAAGACCACCAGCGCCACCACCACCACCATAGTCATCTCCTGCACCACCACCACCTGCTACAACTAATACATCTGTAACTGTAACACCTGATGGTACACTAAATGTACCAGATGATGTAAATGATTGTGATGTAAATAATCTATTGATTGTAATTGAAAAAGCTCTTGATGATGTGTTTGACGCTGCATCTACTGCTCTCAAAACAAAGTTATAAGTTGTGTTTGCTGCAGGATTTGTTGCTGTACCAGATATAATGGCTGTACCACCTTCCGCTGCAGTGTTAGTTAAACTCAATCCTGGAGGTAAACTTCCTGATTGTAATTCAAAAGTAACATTACCTGCTGATTCTGGATCAGTTGCGTTAACAGAAAATGATAATGAACTACCACCTGTACCTGAACCTAAAGAACCAGAAGCAGTTGTGTAAACCGGTTGTGCGTCAATATTAATTTGATTTGTTGCAGTTGTTAACAAACCAGAACTGTTTGTAATAATAATATCAAATGGTTCATTTGCATTTGTTAAGTTTGCTGTATTTTTAGCAACTGTACCTGTTAATTGAGTTGAGCTATTTCTAGTCACACTATCCATTGAAATATCTGTACCACCAGTTGTTCTTAATTTAAAAGTAGCACTTTCATCATAACCAGTTCCTGTTACAACAATTGTGTAATTGCCAGTTAGATCACCTGTAGTTAATGATGTTGGACTTACTGAACTAAAAGTAGGTACTTGTAAAGAAACATTTGATCTTTGAATTTTTTTAATAACGCCAGCACTTGTATCGTAAATTAATAAAATATCATCACTTGCTGCTGTTGCTGATAATTCTGTTTGATCTGTTAATACTGTTTTATCAAAATTAGCGTCAGTAACTGCGCCAGTTGTTAATGATTTTTCTTTAATTTTACTAATTGACATAGGTGTTTCTCTCTATATTATTTATACTATTTATCCATCTGAATCCGTAGATGGGTTGTATTTTTTGCCGTCTGTATATGACGTAATTGTTGTTGTAAACCCAAAATCGTCATCAGCGTCTGCGCTAGTCGGGTTTGGAGTAATCACAATTCTATCTTCTCTCGCTTTATTTGTTGTATCTGTATCTGAATATAGATCAGATTGAACTTCTTTAATAACGCCTTGAGTTGTCGCTGGTCCAAATAAGTATGTTTTCGCCGTAAAGTTTAATGTGTATATTACTGCTCTACGAGTTGTAAAATCACCACTATAACTATCTTCATAATTTACATCATTAAGTATAATTGGTACATCTCTCTTAATATTCAAAGATGGTACAGCATTGACTGTAACTGTATAATCAGGTTGAAAGAAAGGAAGTATTTGTTCTACTATTTGTAGACCTGATTCGGCAGTCGCTGTAAATATATTTAATGTATAAGATATATTATAAGGAACAGGTGTGTAATTATATGTCATTACTTTTCCATCTTCGCCTGATTTAACTTGCTTATACTTTTGAACTCTTGTTAACTTACGAGAGCCATCATACGATATACCTGATATTTCAAAACTCATACGAGGTAATGTGATCGCCATTTCTCGTTCATCTAAAGATGGTTGTTGATCTAATCTAACTAAAAACTTTTCTTTTGGCGCATATGCTAATGGAACAGCCATTGATTGTACTACATCGCCTTCACTATCTTTTCTTTTTACTTTAATCTTATTAAAAAGTTGACCAAATGCGATGGTCATTCTTCTCATTGATTCGTTGTAAAAATATGTTCCAAACATTAAAACTCTCCTTGGTCAGGATCACCAAACGGGTTACGTTCTGTGAAATCTAATATATCATCTGCTGTCGAAGCTGTATCAAACCCTGCTTCACTATCTAAATCTAAATTATCTGAATACAGTGATTGAGTTTGAACATTAAAATTATGATCTTCATTTATAAAGTAGAATCTATCACCATTGACACTTTCAGTTTCTAATTGTAATGAACCTGTACCATCTTCAAGTGTAAATTGATGTTGTAAAGTATCAGTAGAGTATTGATCTTCTGCACTATCAATATCTGTAAGACCTGTATCAAGTTGTTCACCAGAGTATTCCCAACGAGTACATACGAGTTTGTAAACTGGTAAATTACTTAATTGAAAGAATGGCTCTTGGTCTTGTACAAATTTAATCTCAAAAAAACTATTCATCAAAGGCATGTAAAGTATATCGCCTTCGTTTGGTCTTCCTTCTTTAATTAGTGAAGTTTTACTATCAACTGCTTCATCAAATCTTCTTTTAGATACCATAAACGTAGTATCTTCTCTAATTTCTAAACCAAATTTATTTACAATCTCTTGTTCACCAGCAAAACCTTCAGTGGTTTCCATATACATTTCAATCATATGTGCTGTTCTGAACCTAGACAGCATATCTTCACCTAAAATTAAGTCTTTATTTACGATTGAACGAGGAAGATAGTAAATATCTTGTCCGTAGATTTTCAAACCCTCTATGATTATATCTTCATAAAGTCTTTGTTCTTCGGAACTTCCTATGCCCTTACCTTGTTGAAAATAGTGGTTGACGGCCATAGCATTATCCTATCATCATTGCTGGATTTAATTCGTATGAACTTCTTATTTCTTGTTCTAATTTTTCAATGTCATTTAATGCCTCAGAATAAATCTGTTGACCATTTAATGATACGCCACCAATCATAGCGACACCATTAAATTTAGATAAATTTGCGCCCCATTGTTTTTTAAATAATGAAGTGACATATCTTTTTAAATAAATGTCATTATAAACATCAGTATAAACAGTTGGATCTAATTTTCTATAACATTCAATAACCATATATTCACCAACTTGTAAATCATTTTTCCAATCTTGGTCTATGTAAAGTCTATTGTCGTGTTGATTAAATCTTAATGGTTTTTCACCAACGAGTATGTGGTCTAAAAAATCTAAATGTCTTAATACAACATCATAGTTAATAATAGATGTTGAAGAAAAATCATAAAGGTCATTTAATCTTAATTGGTATCTTACATCAAATAAGTTTAAATTACCTTTGTTAGAATATGGGAATATATTAATTACAGAGATTACACTTTCTGGCACTACGATAAAACCGTTTGCTTCTTTCCAAGAAGTTGTTACAGAATTTTTAGTGACTGATTCAGTTGTATCAGCATTTATTCTGTCGTAATCAGCCTGTGTGTATTGATACTTTAAGTATGTTCTTCTTATACCGTCATAGTGATATTGCGCAAAGTATTGTAACGCTTCATCAATTCTATCTTCTAATTGGTCGTCATCAGCGTTAATTTCTATGACTGGCTTTCCGAGTGCTCTTAAAGCGTACTGTTTTAATTGTTCTCTACTTGATGGTGTTGCCATAATTCCCTCTATTTTCTACTATTTATAAGAATAGTAGAGTATTAACCAAGTGCAACAGCCTGTGCGATAGCGAATGCAGTTGACGCTTTTGTGTCTATTTGTGTTTGAATAGCACTTGTCACGCCATTAAGATAACTTAATTCTGTGTTGTCAACATCTCCATTACCGATTTTTATAGCACTAATACCACTTGATAATTCATCATCTCCAATATTTGTAATTGTATTGTTATCAGCGTCAATTGTTTTATTTGTTAAAGTGTCAGTTGTTGCTCTACCTACTAAAGTGTCACTAGATGTAGGTAACGTTATAGTACCTGTATTTGAAATTGATGAAATTACAGGTGTTGTTAAAGTTTTATTTGTAAGTGTTTCAGAACCTGCTAAAGTTACAAATGAACCATCACTTAAAGCAGAGTTAAACTGAGCAGTTGTACCTGTTAAAGTATTACTTGTTAAGTTAATAGTTTTATTTGTAAGTGTATCTGTAGTATCTTGTAATACAATTGTACCTGAAGCATTTGGTAAATTAATTGTTCTATCAGCAGTTGGATCAACAACACCTAAAACAGTTTCATAATCATCAGCCGTTGAACCCTCAAACGTAAATGAATTTGTAATTTCTATTGTTGTAGAATTAACTGTTGTAGTTGTTCCGTTTACTGTTAAGTTTCCTGTTACTGTAGTATTACCTGATACTGTTAAGTTATCGTCAACAGCAACTGTACCACCAGCAGAATCTAATGTTAAATTTCCTGATGTGGTATCTATTTCGTTATTTCCTGTCACACCAACTTGTATATTACCAGCTGTTGTTGTACCTGTAACATTACCTGAAATAGTACCTGTAATTGTTCCTGTAACATTTAATGCACCTGTAACTGATAATGCTTCGGCGATTGTTATGGTAGATGAATCTGTAGATGAAAGAGTTGTACCAGATATACCAATTGCTGAATTTTGTACAGCACTTGTACCGTTACCTAATAGAATAGCGTTTGCTGTTAATGTAGCAACACCTAAACCACCGTGTTCTACAGCGATAAACTCACCTGTTTGAAATTCTGCTAGACCTGTGGCAACGTTACTTTCATTAAAGACTGTTCGTATTGGTGTTTTTGCTGTCATATTAATTCCTTAAAAGAAAAATAAAGTATCCCCTGCTGCTGCTCCTAATTGTGAACCATTTGCTAATGTAAAACTTGCTACAATTGAATCAGGATCGGCTTTAAAATCTAATCTTGTATTAGCTGTATTTAGTCCACCTGATTTACTAAAAAATGGAACTGATCTAACAGGATCACCAGTTTCACCTTGAAGTGCTATACTCTTTTGTACTCCAGAGGTAACTTCAATATTTGAGTTAAGAGGTAAAGTTGCACCTGTTGCAGATATATTTATTTGTCCTGTTCCATCAGATGATATAGTTGAACCACCTAGATTAATTGTAGAACCAGCTAAATATAATTCATTCCATCTTTTTGTAGGTGAACCTAAATCATATGTTTCAGTTGTTGCTGGTATAATATCTTCACCAACTGAACTAAAATCAGCACCTGAAGCATTTGCTAATTCAACTATACTACCGCCATTACGAATATAAATTTTTTGATCAGTAATATTAACGGCTATTTCACCATCAGCTAAATCACTTGTAGTAGGAACAGCAGATGCTGTTGTACTTCTTTTTAATTTTATAACTGTCGCCACTTATTAATCTCCTCAATTAATAATTAAAACGTTCCACCATCAATTGTAGTCACAGTAACAGCACCTGAAGTAACAGTAAAATTATCTGAACTAAATGAAGCAACACCTTTATTTGAAGTTGTCGCTAATTCAGCAGCAATTGTAAGTGTACTACCACTTGCTGTTGTATTCATACCTTCTCCTGTTAAGAACTCTAATGTTCCGCCAAGACTTACTGAACCAGAAGTTGAACTTTCGTCAGTAAATGATAGTGAACTATTAGCAAGTTTCGCATTTGAAACTGAACCATCTACTAATTGAGATGCGTTAATAGTTTTGTTTGTTAAAGTTTGTGTACCAGTTGTAGTAACAAAAGAACTTGGTAAAGTAATTGTGTTAGATGATAAATCTAAAGTTGTCGCTAACTTCGCAACTGTAACAGCGTTGTTATTAATTTTTGCTGTTTCAACTGCGTTAGACGCTAACTCATTCGCACCAATACCTGAAGCTTTAACTTGTAAAGCGTCACTTGATATTTCTATTGTACTATCATCTACAGCAACATCTAACTGATTACCAGTTTTTGTTAACGCATCACCAGCAGAGATTTGGCCTGCGCCAGAGAATTGTGCAACTGTAATATTAGTTGTACCTAATGTTGGAGTACCATTGTGTGTAAATACATAACCATTATCAGCATTCGCAGTACCTTCTTCAACAAATACAAATGAACCACCTGTGATTTCATTTGCCGCATCAGCGTCTGGTGTTCTAGTTAATACATATGCAGTTGAACCATCTCCAACTGTAGTTACAATATATAAACCATTTTGAACAGCACTTGTTTGGTCTTTTAATAATACTCTATCGTTTTGTGATGGAGTTTGACCATCAATTGATAAAGCACCATTTGAACCTGCTGTAATTGTACCAGCGCCATTGTCGTAAGTACCAGTAATGTTCGCTGTTGAAGCGTATCTTACTGAATCTTTTACATCTAAACCATTTGCAACACTATCAACGTATGCTTTTGTAGCAGCGTCTTGGTCGCCTGATGGATCAGTAACGTTAGTAATTCTACTTGAGTCAACACTAACTGTACCAGTACCTTTTGGACTAATTACAAAGTCAATATTTGTATCAGTACCAGCAGATGCTAATGTAATACCGTTTCCTGTTGCTGCGTTAGTTACATCTAGGTAGTTAACAGCAGAAGCAGTTGTGTTAAATACAATCTGTTCATTACCATTACTATCAGCGATGAAACCACCATCAGCAAATTTAGGTGTTGTAAGTGTTTTATTAGATAATGTTTCTGTTCCCGCTAATGTAGCGAAAGAACCATCTGATAATGCACTATTAAATTCAGCAGTTGTACCAGTTAAAGTACCTTCTGATAAATCTAAAGTGATTGTGTTTGAAGCACTATCAATTGTTTTGTTAGATAATGTATCTGTACTTGAAGCAGTAATATAAGAACCTAAGTCAGAAATGTTTGACTCGGTAATTGTAATTGTGTTTGAAGCACTATTAATAGTTTTGTTTGTAAGTGTTTCTGTTCCAGCTAAAGTCGCAAACGAACCATCACTTAACGCTGTATTAAATTCAGCAGTTGTACCTGTTACAGTATTGTTTGCTAAATTAATAGTTTTATTTGTAAGTGTTTGTGTACCAGAATTAGTTGTTACTGTAGCATCAATCGCAAAAGTAACTGTGTCACCAGATACTGTAGAACCTATACCAGTTCCACCTAAAAATTGTAAAGTATCAGATTGTGTAATAGTTGACGTTGTTGAACTATCATCAGAGATAGTAAAAGTTGTCATCTGACTTGCAGTTTGTGTATCTACATAAGCTTTAATTGCTTTCGCAGATGCAAGAGTGTCGTCACTTCCTGAAACTGAACTTAAATCAGTATCTACAACACCTGAAGCAAAATCAGCTACTTCAATGTTTGATATTGAGTTACCTGTACCATTTGCGTCAAATGTTTTGTTTGTAAATGTAGTTGTAGATGAAGCAGTAGTAACTGTACTATCAACAGCAAATGTTATTGTATTATCTGAAACTGTTGTATCAATACCAGTACCACCAGTAAATGTTAGTGTTTCACCTGTATTAAAAGTATCATTTGATCCTGTGTCAGCAGCAAGAGTTAAACTTGATGTGACAGCAGCCCAAGTTAAATTTCCAGAACCATCTGTTTGTAAAAACTCATTAGCATCTCCATCATCACTTGGCAACGTTAATGTGTATGAAGCGGCTAAAGAGTTAGGAGCTTTAATGGCAGCAAAATGAGCGCCGTTATTAGTACCTTCGTTTAATTTTAAAGTACCACCTGTACTTGCTGAATTACCTATAAAGATTTCATCAATTGCTTTATTACTATCAACTAGTAAAGCTGATGAAGCTGTTAATGTACCTTGTACGTGATCTAATTGATCTGTAAAATATTGTCCACCTATAACTGTAATGTTATTGGCATTACCGTCACCATCTACTCCACCTTCTCCAACGAAAAGTCTATCACCTAGATTACCTTGTGTACCTGTACCATAAGTATAGGCTAGTTCTCCAAGTTTAAGCGATGATGGCGCCGATGTTCCTGTGGAACGTTTAATTTGAATAATAGTTGCCATTTGTTAATTCCCCTAAAAGTTTCCACCGTTGAACGTAATAGTTCCTGTGGTAGTTTCTAATTCATTTCTTGTTGTAAATTTGTCAGTTGATGCATCATATTGAATCAATGCGCCGTCCGTCAATGAAGTAGCGTTTACATCAGTTAATGATCTAAAACTATTCGTAGTTGATATACTAGGAGTTTGTACAGATACTTTTTGTGGACCTGCTGAAGTTGTACTATTGATCTTCGCAGATACTCCACCTGAACTGTTAATTACGGCTTTTACCATAGATATTATCTCTCTTTTTTGTAATATTTATAATAAAACTATACTAAAGAATTAAATTGTCACAGATGGACTAACTGTAATAATACCCTCAATCACTCTTGTTATGGTACTATCTGATGTTCTTGTAATTTCTACGTCATAGACGTATCTAGCGGGTGCGTCAAGTGCATTTGTTTGATCTGCAGTCAATGATAATGTTACAACACCTGTTGTAGGATCACTTGCGATTGACGTTGTAATTTGTGTTCTTGTTTTTGTAGAAGCGTATCCTTTCGCCATCTTCGCTGATGCTGTATAGCCAGTTAAATCAAACGCATCACCGTTTGTATCTGTAACAGTTACATCAGACGAAAAAGTTGCGCCCTGATCAATCCTTAGATTTGCTATCGCTGCCATTGACTTTATCTAAACCTTCTTTAATCTTTTGATTATAGTAATTTGTTAATACTTCGATTTTTTCAAGTTCAATGTCGTGTCTAACTTTAGACCTTTGTATTTCTTGTCTAGCAACAATTGTATTTCTTACGTCTAATGGTAACTTACTTAACTCGTATTCTTTACCGTCAATTGTTACTATGTCTTGTGGTTGTTGATTATCTGCCATAATATTCCTTTCTACTATTTATTAGAAAAATTTGATGAGTTCATACTAAAAGATGATAAAATATCTTTTTCTACTGCTCTTATATTAATGTGTATAAATCTAAATGGTTCAATACCGTGATCGACCATATAAGCGTGTGACATATACGCTGGAAACAACATAAGTGTTCCTGGTTTAACATTAAAATTAACTAAATCGTTTACATTTGAAATCTTTGTAGAATCTTTTTCTTTTAATTTAAGTGGTACGTGTGCTGTTCGTGGATCCTGAAAAAATGGCCTTGAGGTCTTCTCACTCACCTTTAAAAAGTAGAAACCAGATATATGATTATTACTATGTGTGTGGAACCAGTGGTGACCAGCGCCATTAAATGAAAACTCTTGTACCCAACTTTCTGTATAGACTAAACTATAATTATCCATAGCATAACCCATATCATCTAAACACCAACGAGATTTTTGAGCAACATAATCGTGGAAAAATCTAAAGTTTGGATCTGGTTCTAAAGGGTGACTATGATAAGTCATACCAATATCATTTTTATAACCAATCTCTAATCTTTTTTTATTATTTTCTTCTTGGTCATCTCTTGCTTGTTTAATATATGGATCGGAGAGTTTATCTAAATTTTCTACCCACTCAGGTTTTTCTTCTATATAAACTGGCGATGCAAAATATTCTGATTTAATCATTATTCATTTATTCTTTTAATAACTGTATCAAAGTCTTCTAATACTTTCCAGGTACTTTGATTTTGTTCGGCGTGTATCATTGTTCCAATCTCATCTTCACTTGGATACACAGAAAGTATTTTGTCTATATTTATCGTCAATGGTTTTCCAAGATATGGTTGAAACTCTGTACCTTGTATTACACTTCCATTTGTAAATGTTTTAAATTTACCCTTTGTCTTTTTTACATCTAAAGGTTTTAGATTACTATAATCAACTTCAAATTTCTTTTCTTCTTTTTTATCTTCACTCATTATTTTATCTCCAGTTCGTATTCTTCTTTTCCAAATTTACCTCTAACATAAAAGTTAAACGCAATCGAGTATCGTTTTTCATTACTATTATTTCTTTCCACGCTATGATCTAAATGAGATGGGAACATTACAATACTTCCTTCTTCAACATTTAAAATATATTTTTGTGCTGTTATGTTATTTAGTTCTTCATATTCTAACAATATATTTTGGTCAATTATATTTTTCATATTATAAGCTTTATGAAAACATAGATTACCTGAATTTTTTGGAATTATAGGATAATATACACCACTTAAAATTGAATTAACGTGACAATGTATTTGTGAATATTCTTTAGGATTATGAATATTACTCCAAGAATTTAGTAAATAAAATTGTGTATTAGGTTTTACAGTTAAATATTTTCTAACATAATGTTCACAATGTTTTTCGATTTCGGCTTTTAATTCTGGCATATTATTTAATATGTAACGATCTTTAGAAATGTCGCTGTTATTAATATGTGTTCTATCATATTTCAAATTGATAATAAAGTCTTTCCATTTCTGTTTTACAGGTATTTTAGAATCATATACTGGTATAGGCCATAAGTTATGTACTTTAAATTCAGGCATCTTTATGTATGTTATCTTTTAAAAATTGTAATAATTTAGGTTTATCTTTACAAACAATATTCCATTTATTGACTTCTTTTTCTCTTAAACCTATTTTTATTTTTGAATCTTCTGATGAATTATCTTTTAAAACATCAAAACCAAAATATCTTAATCCTACTCCTATACAATGATGTCCACTATGTGAATTTATCCAATTATTTTTGTCCATCTTTGTTATTACATCTTGGTATATATTTTCATCGCCTAGTCTATTATCATAAAAAGACCTATTAGATATATCTTTCCAATATTTTGTATCATCTCTATGTGATAACGCATAGTGCATTGCAACAAATTCTGTAAATCCATCAAAAAATCTTTTACACGCTACATTAAAGTTATCTCTATCCCATTGACTTATTGTATCTTCTTCTCCTCGCTTCATTATTTTAATAAGATTAATTAAAAATTCGTGTACACTTAATAATCCATTTGACTCTAATGGCTCTATAAAGCCAGCAGATAGACCGATGGCGCATACATTTTTTACAAATAATCTATCGTGTATTCCCACTCTCATTTTTATATTTTTAAATTCACTTTTTGAGTAGTCACTTCCTTTTTTATCTAAATGTCTTTTAAATTCATTTAACGCTTCTTCATCACTTACATATTTGTCAGAATATACATAACCTGTACCTATTCGTTCCCAACTTGGTATATTCCACACCCAACCATTTTCAATTGCTGTACAATTTGTGTAAGGGACTAATTCGTTTTCTTTATCTTTATACGGTACTCTTGTTGCCCAAGCTTTATTGTTAACTAACAAGTTAGAGTAGTCATTAAAGTGCTCTTTTAGTGTGTCACCTAGTAATAACGATTTAAAACCAGTACAATCAATAAACATATCAGCTTTGTGTATATTGTTTAAAGATAATATACCATCTTCATTTGTTTCGATTGTTTTTACATCTTCTAATATGTGTTTAACACCTTTTGGTTTACAATATTGATCTTTTAACCATAATCCAAATTTAGTAGCATCAAAGTGATAAGCAACGTGACGTTTAAAATCAAAATATTCTAATTCTCTATTTTCATTTTTAAATAAAACATTTTGATTGACTAATGCCATATTTTGATAAATTGAATTAGCATAATCTGTAATAGGAGTTTCTGGTTGTAAGTATTTCTTTAAAAACCATAATTGTTTTGTACCTAATTTTTCATTTTCTATTACAGATCCAAATGGATAATGAAAACCACCATCACCTTTTTTATAAAAATCTTCAAAACGAATACTTAACTTATAACTTGCATCTGTATAAGGCATAAAGTCTTCATCTTTTATATTCAATAAATCTAACCAGTCATTAATTTGACCTAAGGTGCTTTCACCTACACCAACTGTAGGAACATTTGATGATTCGATAACAGTAATGTCTTTATTTGGAAATTGTGATATTAGAGTAGCCGCTGCCATCCAACCAGCGCTACCACCACCTACTATAATAATCTTATTTGTTTTCATAATTAATCTAATGGTGTTGAATAATAAAAGTGTGTTATCGTATATCTTCCATAACCAATTTCTTTTGGTTGTGTATGAAATTTTACAGGTGATACACTATGTAAAAAACAACTAGGAAAAATTATCATTCTATTATTTTTTAATTTAACTTCTACATCTGGTTCGTTTAACTTAAAATCACCACCATTAAATAATCGTGGTTCTCTTACCATCCATACCAAACAAGTCCACGCAAAATTATCGTGGTGAGGTTCATAATGGTCATTTTCTTCGTAATAAGATATTAAACTTGAATCTTCATTTGAAGCTAAAAAACTACGAGCATATGGTATACATTCTTTTATGATATTGTGAAACTCTGGTGTTCTTTGTTTATACATACTGTTTATTATAGGGGATAATTTACGTTTATTATAAAAACCATCTATGTAAAATCTATATGCTTTACTTTTTGCGTTGCCATCTGGATCACGAGCTACAATTGTATTTTCAGCACGATCAATTTGTTCTTTTGGAGTTGCGCTAAAGAAATCTAATTCTTTCCAAACGGCTTTTTCTTCTTCTGGTGTATACCAATTGTCTATCACTAAAAAAGGAAACGTAGGATTATCTTTGATAATTTTTACGTCCCAATATTGTTGTATTTTTTTACCTGACATAATTTAATATAATTTAGTAGATAACTTTTTTAGATGTATTTACTACCTTATTTTCAGTTACGTTTGGATTATCGTTTCTTTCAATCGCCTTTTCATCTCTAAATGATGCCGGCATTCCTAACATTGGTCTACCATCAAAAGGTATATCATATTGTCCACCTTTTTCATTATAATGTAAAAAGACTTGTGCGTGATTTTTACCCCAATATGGTTCTCTCCAATGTTCTAATTCACAACCACGATAGATAATCATATCACCTGGTTTCATATGAACAGGAATTTCTTTTCCATTTTTTTCTTTTACAAACATTGGCCAATCCCAATCTGGATATTTACTAGTATCAACGTTTGATACATCATAACCTAAACAAAGAGTAGTTGAGATTTCACAACTTGGTCTATCTTGGTGTCTTTTGAGTTCTGTACCAGTTGTGTATAATCTATGATAAGAATAGGTAGGGACTAATTCTTTTCCTGTAAGAGTTTGCATTTGTTCTAAAGATAAACTTAAAAGAGTATCAAAGATAGGGTCACCATACTTACTAAAGTCACCAGGAGCTTGTTCGTCTTCAAAAGTACCGTCTATATCTTTATTATATGTTATACCATTTTCATCATAGTAATTTAATCGAGCAGTTTCTAACTGTACGTGATGATACAATAGATTTGCCATATTTTGATCTATAAATCTATCTATCTTAACCCATCTATTTTCTTCAAAAAATTTAGCGGCAGGGTGAACCACAGCAGCATTAAGTCCAGGATTACCTTTAAACTTCGCCTCTGCGTCTTTCTTTTGTTCTTCTGTTAGTGTGTCCCAATTTGAAATATACTTTTTCATCAAACTCATTTTATTACTCCTTGTTTATCTTTATTTAGTCTTACTTAAAAGGTTGACCTAGCGACCATAAAACTAATGAATATCTTGTTCCTCTTGTTACTGGTGTTACTTGATGATACACATATGATGGAAATACAATGATTGATCCTTGTGGTCGTATCTCTGTACACTCGTGGAAACGTTTTCCTTGAGCGTGTGGACCAAAATCAAACTTTAAATTTCCACCATCATATTCACCTGGTTGATTTAAATTAATTGTCATAGATAGTTTACGTATCTTACCAATCATATTGGAGTTATCTGTATAACCTCTAGGTATCTTACCCTCTGGTGTTGTCGGACTTACACCTGGGATATATCTTTTATATCGTCCAAAATGACAACTATTTCCATCTGCGTGCCAACCGTAAAATTGACCAGGACCATATTTTGTAAATTGAAAAGACTCACTAAAGTCCCACTCGTATTTCCAACCAGCTTTATCATTTGCTGTTCTTAAAAAAGGGTGTATAAGATCATATAACCACTGATCGTTTAACCAAGAAACTTCACTATCTCTTACATATTTTTCTTGTTCTATTTCTCTACCTTCTTTTCCTGTTTCTTGTTTTAATTCTTCAATTGTTCTATCTGCTTGTGGTACTGCTGATTTACCTAGTTTTTCTAAACCTTGTTTATGATTATCGCCAAACGTTGTTGCCTCTGCTGACCCGCCAGCTTTCTTAATACGTTCTATTTCAGATGTACCAAGATCAATAATCTTTTGACATTGTTCTGGTGTCAATGCTTCTTTAAACCAAAAATATGAATTTTGTACTTGCATTCTATAACTCCTTCATTTTATTTATCATAGATAAAAAAACATATATTTTTTCTAACCTCATATGTAAAATCATGCGATGGTGCGTGAAATCTCTTATTATCATATAAAATAAGTCTATTAGGAACTGCTCCTATTTCTATATCAGGAAATTTATCCGATGGTGCATTAAAAAAAGCAGTACCACCTGTATTACTAAAATCCATATATATAACACCAGCATATAAACAATTTCCATACATTCCTCCGTCTGTGTGTATAAAACCATATCGAGTATTACATTTAGATTTTAATAATTCTTCCGAATAAACTTTTCTATAAGTAGTTTCTACTCTAAAATCATCATTAAAACTAGTTTTAAAATAGTTACCAATAATCAATGAAATTTCATTTGTGTCATCAAATTGATAACACGGATATGCTTGAAATCTATTTCCACACTCATATTTTTCTGGTTGATGATGAGGATAAAAAGTTTTATTTAAAAAATTATCATTAATCTTATCAAATTGATCTTTTGTAAAAAAGTTTTCTTTTATGTAGATACCACCTTCATTTTTTATATTATTTAAATCCATAACTAAACTACCACAAAATTACCTGATACACTGATACGTTCTGCGTCAACCCAATACGCAGGAACATAATGTCTTAATTCTGCAGGAAATATAAACATTAAGTTTTCATATGGTTGTACAGGATATTCACAACCCATTAATTTAGTTATTGGGTCACCATATTGAAAATGTATCTCACCCGCTCTTTGAGTATTACTATCAGCTTGTACTTTAAATATTTCTTCAGGCACTTGACAAAATATAACAAAAGATAATATACCTGTATGAGTATGTGGTGGGTTAAAATCGTGTTTTTGAGAAAAATTTATCCATAATGTATCTAATCTTATAAATCCGTTTCTAATTTGTCTTCTATCGTGTTGTACTCGTAATAGTTCATTAACACCCTTATGTTTAGGTCCATATTGTTTGTATATTCCATTTAAAAATCTTTCTACGTAAGTCTTTAAATAAGGTTCTACTTTGAGTAAGTAATCTTCTTTGTAATGATATGATCTACCATATTTTAGATTACCAGCAAGTTTATGGTTGTAATCGTCTTCTTCTTTTGTAAGTTTACGACCTTCTTCTATTAATTCTTTTGTGAAATTTGAATCTACTTCTGTTTGAAATATGGGTGGACTAAATGGATATAATATTTTATCACCATCTTCAGTTTCAAAATTTGCTATATTAGTTATAAATTTACTCATACATCACTTTCATTAAATAGGTAACCAATGATTTGTCCATTGTTTGTAATTTATATACTCATATGGAACAATATCAAAGGCAATCGTTAATCTTGGTTTATCATATTCCCAAGGCCAAGTTCTATGTTCATCTCCATTACTTTTACTTATTACCATTAAATTATCTTCACTGTATATATTTATCGGGTCTTTAATATTAGGTAATTTATAAGAAGTAAAAGATGGTTCACAATCTAAGCAATAAAAACCATGCCAAGCTTCTTTTTCTTTTTCCCAATGACTATGCCAATCTATAAAATCACCTTTGTTATAATAATTTAACCAACATTGTATATAGTATTTCTTATTAAGATCATCTTTTACACTATCAAAGGCAGTTTTTATTTCAGTATATAATTTGTGTATCTCATCAGATGGATACATTAAGTAATTATACCTTTCGTACAGATCTGTGGATATTGTACTTTTGATTTGTTGATTTGTATAAAGATTATTTTTTACAAGTTCATATAGATTTTTCGAACTGTGTATTAGTTTGTTTTTATCTAAACTAAATTTAAATAGATGTATATAATTATGAATAGTTTTTAAGTACATTATATATTTCAAAATCAATCATTTTATAACAGTGGTTTAATTTAGTATTAAACTGTCCAACGAACAATCACAACACCTTTACCGCCATTTGCATCTTGGTTTCCACCAGCGCCACCACCTCTATTTGCTGTTCCACAACTTCTATCACCACCGCCAGCTGTAGATGTTGCCGCACCGTGGTCACCACCTGTTCCACCACCAGCATAACCTACTGGAGAAGTACCGTCTGCAATTGTATAATATCTTCCATCACCACCATTAGAACCACATGCACCAGGTGTACCAGCGGTACCTGCGCCACCTCCACCACCAGCACCAGAACCTCCAGAGGCTCCAGTTCCACCATTGTTTCCATATCCTGTTCCTCCACCACTAGGACCTTGTTGACCATTACCACCTGCACCAGAGCCAGTATTACCACCACCGCCTCCACCAGAGCCACCACAATTAGCAGGTTGTCCTGAACCACCACCACCGCCTCCGCCTTGAGCTGTAATAGTTCCAAACACAGAAGGTTGACCGTTACCACCTCTGCACCCTCCACCTGGACCTGTACCACCGTCACCTACAGTGACTGAAACTGTTCCACCTGGTGTTACTGGATATGCTGGGTGAAAAACTAATCCACCTGCTCCACCACCACCATTGAAGTATCCGTTAGATCCTCCGCCAGGATTAATACCTCCGCCACCGCCTCCACCAGCGACTACTAATACTTGTACACTTGTAACACCAGTTGGTACTGAAAAAGTACCTGAAGATGTAAATGTTTGAACAACAGGTGCGTTAACTGTTATTGAGAATGCTCTTGAACTTGTATTTGATGCAGCGTCAACGGCTCTTATTACAAAGTTTGATGTTGTATCTGATCCAACTGCAGTTGCAGTACCACTTATAATTGCTGTTCCACCTTCTGCTGCAGTATTTGTTAATGATAAACCTGCTGGTAATGAACCTGATTGAATTTCAAAAGTAACATTTCCTGCTGAATCTGGATCAGTTGCATTTATTGAAAAAGATACACCAGTTCTAGCATTATCTTCAACAGTTCCTAAAGAACCAGCGGCTGTAACAAATGCAGGACTTTGATCTACATTAATTTGATCTTCTAAAGTCGCTGTTAAGTTTGAAGGAGTTGTTACTTTAACATCATAAGGTTCGCCAGCATGATTAATAGATGTTTTAGCAATGACACCTGTAATTTGTGTCACACTATTTCTAGTTACTGTATCAAAATTAACAGTAGTGCCAGAAGTATTGATTAAAGCTGCTGTTGTTCCAGTTACAAAGTTTGTACCTGTAATTGTAAATGTAAAGTTACCTGTACCATCACCTTGAGCCACACTTGTAGGAGAAACACTAGAAATTGTAGGTGCTTGTAAACCAACATTTCCAGCAGTAATTTTTTTAAGAGCATCGGCATCAGCATCATATATTAATAACACATCACTAGGATCAGCAGAAGCTGATAATTCAGTATGACCTGTAACACTAGTTTTATCTAAATGTTCTTCACTAATAGCGTTATCCGCTATTTTAGTAGCGTCAACTGCATCAGCTTCGATTTTATTATTATCAACTGCGCTATTAGTAATACCAGATTTTGTTATCTTTGTAAGTGCCATTTGTTACTCTCTTTATTTACTTTTAATACCCTCTATTTTTTTAACTAATCTATTTACAAACTCGTCAAGGTAATCAAGGTCAGCAGAGAAACCAACGTGTGGTATTCGTATCTTCTCACCATTTTCATCAGTTGCCTGTCTAAAACCTTGTACACTTTGTCCAAGTCTTTCATCTTTTGTCAACTGACCCCATACAGAGTCTTCAATTTTTTTCATTGGTATTTCTACCATTTGAAATTTTGTTTTTAATTCTTCTGCGAACATACCACAAGGTACTTGATCTCTTTGTCGCATTAAATCAATAATTTCTCTAACTACTTTTTTATCACTATCTGATATACTACCGTAGTCATAATTACTTTCGATGGCTTCACCAGTCATATTTGACGCCAGTTTACCATCTGTACCCTCATTGGGTTCTTTTACACCGTGTTTCTTTTCTTCTTCAGCCATTTTCAATTACTCCTTTAAAATAATTTAACTATATTATTATTTATATTAGTATCTTACGATAACTATTCCTTTACCACCAGTACCACCACCAGCAGCAGGTTGACTACCACCTCCAGCACCACCACCAGTGTTTACTCCACCATTTGATCCAGAACCGCTTGGTGCTGCTCCGCCTGCACCTCCACCACCTTGACCACCTGGCGCAGGAGTACCACCACCCCCTGGAATATGACCACCACCACCTCCGCCGCCACCAGCGTAATACACTGGAGTAGTTCCGTCAGCAATTGTATAAGCTCTTCCGTCACCACCTGGAGACCCTGCAAAACCTGTATTTGTACTACCTGAGGCACCAGCACCTCCTCCGCCGCCTCCGCCAGATTGATAGTCAGTTCCTGCTGAATTACCACCTGGGTTTCCAAATCCATAAGCACCAGAGTTACCGGGTGCAGTTGGTTGAGTAGCAGTACCACCTGAAGATTGGCTTCCATTTCCTGCTCCTCCTCCACCACCAGAACCTCCTGAACTACCCGCATCTAATGGTGCGTAACCTCCTGCACCACCACCATTGGCAGTTAAAACTGAACTTGATGGTGTGAATCCAGGATCTCCTGGAGAACCAAATGATGAACTTTGTCCATTACTGTTAGCACCACCACCGTTACCAACTGTAACTGTTATTGTACCACTCGGATTTAAAGGATAAGATGGAAAGAATATTAATCCCCCTGCACCTGCTCCACCACCACCAGCACCAGCTCCTGCACCTGTAGGACCTCCTGGTCCACCGCCACCACCACCTGCGACTACAAGAACATCTGCTGATGTGATACCTGATGGTATACTAAATGTACCTGATGCTGTAAATGATTCTGAAACTGGAACAGTAGTTCTAATTGAAAAAGCTCTTGATGTTGTGTTTGATGCCGCATCTACGGCTCTTAATACAAAATTAAATGTTGTTGCAGATGATGTTACAGTATCTGTACCACTTATAATTGCAGTACCACCTTCTGCTGCTGTATTTGTAAGTGTATATCCTGGAGGTAAAGAACCTGATTGTAATTCAAATGTTACATTACCTGCTGACTCTGGGTCAGTTGCGTTAACACTAAAAGAACCTGCTGTGTTGGCTAATTGTTCTCCTAAAGATCCTGAAGCAGTTACATACACAGGTTGCGCATTTATATTAATTTGATCTGTTGCAGTAGTAATTAAACCATTCCCATTTGTAATCACAACGTCATAAGGTTCATTTGCATTTGATAAACTTGATATAGCAATAACACCTGTAATTTGTGTAGCACTATCTCTAGTTACACTATCAAAATTTAAATCAGCGCCACCAGTTGTTTTTAATTTTGCTGTTACCGTTGCGTCAAAATTTGCTCCTGTAATTGTAAATGTAGCGTTACCTGTACCATCACCAGTGTTAACATTTGTAGGTGATACACTTGTAAAAGTAGGAGCTTGAACACCTATATTTGAAGATAGAATTTTCTTAATTGTACCTGAACTTGTATCATAAACTAATAGTATATCGTTTGCTGCTGCTGTTTCAGCCAATTCTACATTTCCAATAATTACTGAGTTGTCCAAGTTTGATTGTCGTATCTTTGCCATATCTCTATTTATCTAATTACGCAGGTAACTCCCTAATTTGAATTGCATCGGATGCTTCTGGAGCCGTTCCGAATGTTAATGTTGTACCCGATACAGTATAATCAGTTGTGACTGTTTGTACTAGACCGTTAATTGTTACTAAACATTGTGCCGCTGTGACACCACTAGTAACTGTGAAACCTTGAGTTGAACCATCACCTGTGTATGTTCTATTGACACTTGGTGATGTAATGTATTGAGTTTGAATTTTCTTTAATGAAGAAGCAGATGAATCATATACTAAAAAGAAATCACCACTAGCGGCTCTTTCAGCAAGTTCTGTTTGACTTGTAATTGAACCTGAATTTAATTGTGCAACATCTCTGGCGAAACCAAGAAATTGTACATAAACATTGTCACCTGTTGTTGGTGCTTCTGTAAATACGATATTAGCGCCACCACCTGAAATTGTATATCCTACTTCTGGCTCTTGAACAACACCTGCAACTGATACAAGTATTGATGATGATGAACCGACTACATAAGTTAATGAAAACGTAGTTGTAGAACTATCAGGAGTTAAATCCTGTTTCTCAAATGCGCCGTAACTTGGTTGTCTTCCTATATATGCCATAATTCTTTATTAATATTTAACGATTACTATTCCTTTGCCGCCAGTTAAACCTAATTGAGGATTCGAAGAACCTCCAACAGCATTACCACCAGCGCCACCACCTCTATTTGTTGTGCCCGCTTGTCCGCTTCCAGCAGGGTAGTTTCCACCTTCTCCACCTCCACCTTGACCACCTTGACCACCTGAAGGATTTCCGCCTCCTCCACCACCACCAGCGTAATACACTGGAGTTGTTCCATCTGCGATTGTATAAGCTTTACCAACGCCACCTGCACCTTGTGAAGTAGGACCAGCACAATAAGGAGAACCAGCACCGCCTGCTCCACCACCACCAGCTCCTTTTGGAGTGGTACCATAGGGCTGAGCAAAACCACCGTTACTTCCAAATCCATAAGCACCTGAATCACCAGGTTGAGTAGGTTGAATTGCTGCACCACCCGCATTAGGTGTACTAGCTGTACCTCCGCCTCCACCAGATCCTCCTGAATTACCTATACCATCCTGTGCTGCATTACTTAGAGGTCCACGCCCGAGTGATGCACCACCTCCACCACCTTTAGCAGTTAGTGTACCGAATACTGAATCTTGTCCATTTCCACCACTACAGTGACTGCCTCCACCACCAGCACCACCACAACCAACTGTAACTGTAACTGTTCCACCTGGTGTAACTGGGAATCCTGGTTTGAATATTAATCCACCAGCTCCACCACCACCTGAAGCAACGTGAGCATATTCGGCAGAACCTGATCCACCGCCACCAGCGACTACTAATACATCAACTGAAGTGATACCTGATGGTACACTAAATGTACCAGATGATGTAAATGACTCAATTGCAGGAGCTAATAGTGTAATACTAAATGATCTTGAGCTTGTGTTAGAATTAGCATCAGATGCTCTTAAAACAAAATTTGAAGTTGTGTTTGAACCTACAGCACTAAAACCTGATATTTGATATTTTGAAACACCATTTTCGTTGACGGTCGTTGCTGTAGCTCCAGCAGGTAAAGAACCTGATTGTAATTCAAAAGTAACGTTACCTGCTGACTCAGGATCGTATGCTTCTACTGTTAAAGTTGTAGAACCTACAACACCATTTGGAACATTACCTAAACTACCTGCTGCAGTATTAAAAGTTGGAGATTGATCTATATTAATTTGATTTTCTAAAGTAGATGCAAGACCATTTGAACCTGTTATTTTAACATCATAAGGTTCACCAGAACCTGGTAATGATGATTTAGCAATCACACCAGTAATTTGAGTTGCACTATCAACTGTAACTGTATCAAAGTCAACTGTTGTACCTGAATTATTAATTAAACTAGCAGATCCACCAGTAAATCCTAATCCTGTGATTGTAAATGTATAGTTACCTGTACCATCACCAGACGTTACTGATGTTGGTGATACAGATGAAACTGTTGGTGCTTGTAATACAAGATTACTTCTTAATATTTTTTTAAGAGCGCCAGCACTTGCATCATAAACAATTAAAGTATCACTATTATTTGCTTCTTCTGATAATTCTGTTAAACCTGTTACAACTGTCGTATCTAAATGTTCTTCACTAATCGCATTATCAGCAATCTTTGCTTCTGTAATAGCGTCTGCTGCAATCTTTGCTGTTGATACTGCTGTATCTTGTAATTTTGCTGTTGCGATTGCGCCATCTGGTACTTGACCAAACGCTTCTAATCTTCTTGGATTAATTACATAAATGGATTGACTTGCTTCTGGCGCTACGTTAAAAGTAATTCTTCTTAAATTACCTGAACCATCAACACCAACTGTGTATGACGCACCAGAGCCTGGCTCTTGTCTTACGTTGTCAACAAAAACTTGAATATCATTTTCACCACCCGCTGGTATATCTGTTGATATATCAAAAGTGGTAGTAGAACCGTCACCTGTAAAAGTGCTTTTACTTGCAACACCTGATAAGACTTGTTCTGGTCCTTTTCCCAAATATGCCATTTATGTTTCTCTCTCTATAATTTTTATACGTCTTCAAGTACAGAGATCGTAGCGTCTAATGCATTAGAAGTACCACACGATACTCTAACTACATCATCATTACTTGCATCTCCTTGTACTACAATTTTGTTACCCGCCATTACTTCTAATGAAGAACCTGCAGGAATACTTGCGCCCTTAACTATGTAAGTATCAGTACCATCTTTACCATCTAAAAATACGTCAGCAGTAACACCAGAAGCTGATGTATTTGCTAATGTAATACCAATGATGATAGATTCTTTTGCCGCTCCGTTTGATACGCCAACAGCAGTATAAAGAGCATCTCCCGATGCGCCTGTGCTTGTAGTAACATTGTTTACTTGAAATCTTTTAAAATCGTTTGCCATTGTTATTCCTTACTTATATTTATACTATTTATCATCTATCCTAGGGCGACTGCCTGAGCAATTGCAAAAGGTTCTGTGGCGACATTTACACTATTTATTGTGATTGCCGAACTATCCAAACTTGTTAATCCTGATATTGAACTATTTAATGCGATTGTTACTGTATCAGTTGCAGAAACAGTCGCTGTAACATTATTTCCACTTGAAATTCTAAACACATCACCACCCACTATTTGTTGTGTAACAGAAGAAGTATCATCAGCGATCTGAAAACCAGTTACTGTAACGGCACTATTGATCTCATTAATCGCCCCTACAACACTTGTCGCTGTCGTTGTTAGACCCGCTGGATCGCCTATATCTGTACTAGATAGACTATTAAACGTTGTTCTAAACGTTTCCAGTGTGTCAGTCGTTAATACTGTTCTAGCGGCCATTTTACTTCTTTACTACTCCCTTAATTAAGTCTTTTATTTCTCTTAATTCTGCCTTTAAATTATTTATTTCTTTAACTGCATTTCTTATTTCATCACCTTGTTTCTCTCTCGCTCTTACTCTCGCCATATACATCTTATATTCTGATGTATTTGTATGTACAATACCATTTGATCTAGTATCTCTTACTAAACTTTCAAATCCTTGTACTTTTAATCTTGTCATATTATACCGCCAATGCGATTGCTCTCATATCTTTTACTATCGGTGGATATGATGAAACTGATCCTGTTAATACAATTTTAATTTGGAAACTTGTAAAGTCGTGTATATCACTTGCTGAATATTTGTATTCTTTAAATGTTGTATCGTCTTCAGCAGGAGTAACAGTTGTATCTTCACTTCCGTCACCATTAAATGGTACCCAATTTAAATCTTCTATATTTCGTACTTCATCAGGTCCAGATACTCTAAAGTAAACTTTAACATTTGAACTTGATCTTACATTTTGAGATAATCTTACATCTAAAGAAGTTGATGAGTTTTCTAAAGTAATGGATTTAGTTAGATAAACTGCTGCTGTAGATGTTCCTACATTTGCTGTATCTGCAACATAATTAGGTGTATTGCCTGATGTTGGGTTATTTAATCTATTTGAAATTACAAATGCACTCATTCTCTGAGTATCTAACACTGGTGACAATTTAGTATTTGTAGTTGAGAACTCTAATATTGTCCAGAAAGATTTAGAACCTGACATTTCATTTGTTTCATTTATTTCACTCATTACAGCGTTTGGTGCTGTAAAGTAGATGTTATCATTATTTACAATTGAAAGTTTGTTTGCATTTGATGTCAAACTAAATTCTGATTCAGAACCGTGAATTGATTTACCTGTTGTAGGTCTTATATAGTAATTAATACTTGTTCCTGGTAATTGCATTGTTTGAATACCCGCCAAGTTTAATACGTCATATGTTCTATTTTGTGTTGCAGTTACTGCAGAACCACCTACATCACCTGCACTTGTTGCAACAGCAATTGAACTTGAATAACTAGTATTGTTTGCAGGGTCAAGTGTATAACTATCTAAAGTTACATTTCCAATCGCAGAATAAGTACCATTAATTTGATCTGCATCTATACCATTGTAAGTACCTGATGGAACACCAGCAATTGTGACATTGTTTGAAGTACCATGCATTCCGTGATTAGGGTGTGATATAGTTAATATACCTGTACTATCCCCAGCAGTTCTAATAGGGTTTGTTGCTAATGTACGACTTGGTAAAGTATCATTTGTTAATGTAACTGTACCTGTAACATTTTCAAACTCTGCTCTTTTAATTTTAAATTTAATATCTTCGTTTTGATCTGCTGTCCAAGTGACACCATTTTGTGATTTAAAGAATACCCCTGCATATGGTTGTTGAGAGATCGTTCTGTCTGAATCTAAAGCAGTTTCACCTAATCTAGCAACATAAACATTGTAATCTGTAGAGTTTGCCATTAAGACAAAAGCGTATTCTGTATTTTCTTGTACATAAACAGGACTATCAAAAGTAAATGTAGTTGCTGTTGTACCATCAGAACTTATGTTAACTGCACTTGGATTTAAAGTTTTTTCAGCGAATGGTAATATTTGTTGTCCTGGATAACCATTGACAGTATTTCTAACTTGTAAAGTTACAGGAACATTTGCATCTTTTGAACTAAAATAAACATCTATTGAAGTTAAGAATACACCACCTTCATCATCTATCATAAATGTTTCTGCTAATGGGTCGTGGTAACCTACTTGTCTAGCCGCACCTCTTTGTACACTTGTTTGTGTAACTGATTCAGTTTCGTTAGTTGCTCTAAATTCAACACCCGCTGTTCTTGTTGAAATAATTGTATTTTGTACTGTTTCAATAATACCTCTTGCGATGTATTCAGCGTTTGCCGCTGTATCTGGCGCAGAAGTTAAATCATTTGTAGATGAACTTGTCAATCTGAATACTCTTTGACCTGTTCTCCATCTAGGATTTGCGTCAACTTTTGGATCAGGTATTGCGAAAGTACCTGAAACTGCTCCGTTTGAATCTGTTAATACAGGATCTCCAGCGTTACCACCTGTTGGTGTTACATATGTTGATACATCATCACTATCAAAGAAAGGATAAACTCTTGTATTTGGTTTTAATCTTGTTGCACTAAATGAGATTGTTCTGCTTCTAATAAATGGAACAAACGCAACCGATATGATTCTATCACCAATATTTTGTGTAACTGTTTTAGGAACTAATACTTGTCTAATACCTGTTCTTGTTCTTGTACCTGTTCTTGTAGTTGTTTGAATGTCACGTTGCATTACTCTCCAACCGTGACCTCCTCTTACTTCAAATCTTTCTGTACTATTTGATGTTGATACTCCTGTCCAGTGATTTTGCCATTCGTTCCAAACTGTTCCTAATTCTACTGATTGTAGATTTGGATTACCAGATTGTTTAACTAATGTATCCCAAGAACCATCATCATTATTAATTACTAACTCTGGTGCTCTTTCTGTTTCTTTCCATTCATCATTTGTCGGAGTTAAAGCGATTGAACCAATCCAAGTAAAGATACCAAATGGGTTAACATTTACAGTTTTACTTGCATACGGTTGATCTATTAAAGTTGTTTCTGTATATGGTAAAGTGATTAGATCACCTGTTTTAGCATAATTCGCTGCTGTTCTATCAGCGGCAACTATTGCTGTACCATCATCATCTCTTTCAACTAATTGTATTGCGTCTTCGTGGAATGTTGGTCGCATTTCACCTTTTGCATAATCCATTGATACTTTGTAATCTAAATTACCTGCGTCACCTATTCCGTGACCTGTAAAGTTATCTACGATAAATCCATTTTTAAATCTATCAAAACCATCTGCGTCTTGTATTTGTAAAGATTGAGCAGATGCTTCTAGTAAAGAAAGTTGAGTGTAATATTCAACATTTTCAATTCTTCTTTCTAATCGACCAATATCTCTCATAGTATATCTTCGATTATCAACTGCTTCAATACCTACATCAGCAATATCTAGTGTGAATGCAGGAATAAACAATGTATATAAGTGCATTGCATTATCTAAAGAACCAGGAATTTCTGGTGATAAAGAACTTGCACCTTTTAATACTTTGAAATTACCTTCTTTATCTAAAAAGATTTTATCTACTCTTTGTAAATAGTATTCGTGGTCTGTTGTTACACTTGATTCAAATTTAACAACGTTTACTGTAGATGCCTCTGTGTCTAAAGAACTATCAACAGTTTGCCATTTTCTATCTTGTCCACCTGAATTAATAGTTGATGATGCACCAACTCTTGGTCTAAAGTCTAAACTATCTCTTAATTCATATACTTCACCTGTTGTATCAGAAGTATAACTTGGTATATTTTCATAATCAACAGCACCTGAATAACTATCTACATCAAAGTAATCACCAGTTCCGTGAGTAAAGTAATCAAAAGTAATTCTTAAAGAACCTGTAGGTGTTAACTCGCCTGTTTTTAATTTTATTCTACCAATATCATAAAAGTTATCTCTTTGTCCATTATCTAATTCGTATCTACTTGTAATATCTACTGCGCCAGATGCACTATATGCACCAAAACCTGTAGCCATTGAAACTGATTTTAATTGGTAAATATCTGCTCTACCTAAACTTATACCACCTTGTTTTTGTACTGCTGCTAATGTTGTTACGTCAGTTGTTTGATCTTCATTTAAAGTTTTTGTTTTTGAGTTAGCTGCTGTACTTGACTTATTAACAGTAAACATAACTTTGAGTTTTGCACTTCCATAATTAGAACCAAAATCTAAAGTTAACTGTTTACCTGTAGGTGAACCACCTAAAGTAAAGATTGGATTACCTTCGTGGTTATTACCTGATAAACTTAATACATCACCTGTTACAGCACTACCACTTCCAGTCATTACAGAAACTGTGTAATCACCTTCATCTAAACTTGGGAATATTTCATTTGTTCCAGCAGTAATTGTTTCTGATCCACCTGATAAGTTAATTACAGTTTGTCTTCTTGCACTATAACTTGTATCAGTTAAACCACTATTTGCTGTTGTTTTTAAAGTCTTAATATTTTGATAAGGTAATTTAAATATAGAAACATTTTTTTCAGGTGATTGAACTAATGTTCTTCTTCGAGTTGCAACTGTTTTTGTAGATGCTGCAGCAGTAACACTTGATAAAGTTAAACTTGTATTTGAAATAATTGCTTCAACAATTTTAGTTTCTGTGTTACCACTATCGTTTGTAAATGAAATTGAATCACCTATAACTAATTCTTCTGTAAATCTTGTATTAATACCTTGAACGTCAGCAGAACCTGAACTAATATCTAAACTTCCTGTAAGTGTAAAGTTAGTACCATTTGTTGCATCAAGCGCAGTATCTGCTGTGTAAGTTGGCGAACCTGCCATACCAATTTGTTTAATTTGTGGAAAGTCAAAACTTGTAACACCTTTTAATCCTACAGCGTCAGATTGTATAACTGCTGTATTAGATGATGTACCACCTGTAATTGTTTCTCCAGCACTAAAGTCACCATTGACACTTGATAAAATAACTACACCGTGAGTTGCTGTTGCCGATGAAAATGAAGTAATGTTAACTGGAGTTGTACCATCTGAACTATACAATTCAAAAGTAGTTGCGTCAGGATTTCTTACAGTGTAAACTGCTGAAGAAACTGCTGCACTATCTACTTGAAAAGTACCTGCGAAAGTAACTTGTTGACCTTCTTTAAAGTTGTGACCTGCTGAAACTGTAGCAACACCAGGACTTGCTGATGTACAAGAATTGATTGTTTGATTTTCTGTTGTAGAAATACTTTCTACAGTACCTGTTGCGTTTGAAGTACCACCTGATACTTGTTCACCCGTTGTAAAACTTTGATTCGTTGTGATGTTCAAGTGTGTAAACATATTAATATCAAACATATAATGTCTGTATATTGCTGATGTTAAACCTGAACTTGCGAATATATTTGCTGATGCTGTACCTGATACATATTCAAAACCTCTGGACTTTGCTCGACCAATTGTATTGATACTTGATTCAGAACTTACATTTTCCGTACCACGTACACTTGTTGCTTCTTTATAAAAATTAATTCTTTTAAATGCTTCTGTTTCACCAGATACAAAAGTTGTATCAGGTTGTCCATAAATGTTTGTGACATTTACAAAGTTACCTACATCAAATCTAGTTTGAAAAGCGTTTTGTGTATCAAAATCTCTAGCTTTATCAACTTCAACATATGAAGTTGCTAATTTTTCTATTTCGTAACCTTTAACATATGCTTTACCTGGTGATATACCAACTGCAAGTTTAGTTTCATCTCCTCCATTTGCTGAAGTGTAAATACCTCTTACAATATCTGGATCAGAACTTGCCGCATTTTTTAAATGTTCTCTAACATCTATGTCAAAAGGTCTTACTGTGTAATCGCCTGATTCATCATATGTTCTTCTAGCAAATGTTTCTTCTAATACAGCGTATTCTGTTGTTCTAACTCTATTTTGTAGAATACCATTTGATAATCTTAATAATTCAACGAAGTTTGAATCTTCTGTTGATGTTAATGTTTTTTTAGCTAATGTTAAATCTATTTTAAATCTATGAGCGCCTGGCGCATTAGCGTTTGATGTACCCGCAGCGTTATCATTTAAACTTGCGTCATTATTTGGAGTTACAAAAGATTCTGTAACTGTTAAACCTACTCTATAACTAGGAGTGTTTGTATATTTGTCTAGTATTAATGTTTGATTTGTTACTTGTACGTGAAATCCATTGATGTAATAAACACCTTCTTGTACTTCTGCTGCACAACCTGTAGCAGTTGTATTAACAACGCAACTTAAAGAAATACTATCACTATTTGTACCTGTTAGTGTTTCACCATCTGAAAAAGATGTTGCTGTTTTTGATGTTCCACTATCTCTATATTTTACATATAAAGTATCTGGATCAGTACCATCTGTCGCTACTGTATTTACGATTTCTGCAGTAACACCTGAAGTGCCACCTGTTAATATTGTACCATTTGTAAATTGTGCTAGAGTATTACCAATTCCTAAACTTGTTAATTTAACAGCATAGTAATCCAAGTCATAACCAATTTCACCTGGAATAACCATTGCACCTTTATCGAAAATATGATCAGATACTCTTTCGATTTGGTTTTGTAACTGTGTTTGTGACTGTGTTAATTCTCTCGCTTGAACTGCAAATGACGGTCTAAAAAGTATTCTATGAAACTTCTTTGACTCGGTAAAGTCATCATAATAAGGCGAGAGGTTAAAGTCTGTTGGACTTGGCATTTATTTCCCTCTAAAATTCAATTATTAATTTAACATTCTCAGTTTGATCTGAAGCTCTTGTAATTGGTGATCTATTTTCAACATAAACTACATCACCAGTATTCGAGTCAATCTCTGCGCCAGCATATCCACTTGTAAATGCAATATTGTCTACAGTTGTTGATGAACTTGATGGAGTTGCAGTGACTGATGAACTTTGTCCTGTAATTGTGTTTGTACCAGAAAACGCTGTTAAATTACCATTACTATCTACACCGTGATCGTTAAATCTTGTTTGTATGTAGTATAGAATACTATTTGTAGTATCGTGTTCTACAACTTTTCCAACTGCGCCTGTTGTCGCTTGGTTAATTTCTTCATCAACAGTAAATGTACCAGAAGCACTAGATAAGAATATTGCTTTTGTACCTCTTAATGTTGTTGCAGTTGCAGCAGAACCTCCTGATTGTGGATCTTTAATTAACATCACACGTCTAAAGTCATTTGATGTTGTAAAGTCACCTGTGTTAGAAGTTTCATCTGCTTCAAAGTTAGTATTTAACATTACATAGTATGCACCTAATTCTTTTACTGCGTCTGCGCCGTGTCCACCATAAGCAGAACCAGCGGCAGTAATATTTCTTGGTGGAATTATTACATCTAATTCAGTTCCTGATAAACCTGTTCCACCCGCTGCAATAATATCTGCAACTGTAATATATCCAAAAGTATAACCAGAACCTACATTTGTAACTGTAACTGCTGTAACAGCACCTGATGAAATTGTAACAGAAACTGTACCTGAAGAACCATCACCTCTAATTGGTATACTAGTGTGAGTTCCATCAGTACCACCTGTACCTGCAGTTTTTATTTTTACTATATCAATACCACCATCAACAGCGGCATTTGAAATAGTTGTATTAGTTGATACTGGCATAAAGTCAGTAGATAAGAAATTTGTTTGTTGAGCGGCTGATAAAGTGTACATATATTTCCACTTGTAACCATCTCCGGTTGTTAAAATAGTAGTAGTACCTTCAGCAACTGACGGTTCATTACCAGAAGTAACTGCTGCGCCACCATTATTATCTAAACATTTAAATACTTGATAAGTTGATGTTAATACATAGAAAGTAGAATCCCATAAAGTAGAAGCACCACTATCTGATGTTTGAGTTGTTGTTGTTCCTGTAATTCTATTTCCGTAGTCGTGTCTATAATAATCGTAAACTATACCAGCAGTCCAATTTCTTCTTGGAACGACATACGATACATCAGAACTTGTTACTCTTTTTGCCGCTAACATATCGTCAAAATAGTAATATTCGTCTTGTACTGAATCTACAGGAGTTAAAGGAACAGTATCAGTTCCTTCGTTAGTTGTTCTACTATCACCTCTAGTTAAAGTACCAAAGGCTTGTGGTCTTCCAATACCCATATAATAGACATTTGGAACCGCTTCTGAAAAGGATTCAGTAAATTGTTCTGAGTTGTGAATCCTGAATTTATTTGTTATAATCGCTGGCATATTTTCCTCTTAACTTAATTATATTTATACATCTTTTTAATAACTAATCGAAATTTCAGTTGGATAACTTAAATATGTTTTAAGATTATCATTACTGTAATCTTGTATTTGAACTCCTGTACCGTTAATTGTACTATTTGTTCCAATAATTCTATGTTCTCCCCAATTTAACAATTTCATATCTTGTATATATGAGGCCACCGTAGAGTCTGCTCCGACAGTACCAGATTGTATATTAGGGTGATTTGGACTAAACATATTATCAGTTCCAAATGGGTTATTGTAAATATCAAGTGTTTTCATACGTGGTCCACTATAAGCATAACCATATTTGTACTCATCACCTCTTATTGTGATTTTCGCAATACTTGGGAAAGATATTTTCATCTTTCTTGTTAAAGTTAAATCTCTTGTATTTGGTGTAAAGTGTTCACTTGTACTATCTGTAAAGTCTGGATCAACACCCAACTCTGGATTTGCTCTTAATGTTGTACCATCATCTATTGTTCCTAATCTTCTTCCAAAGATAGTTGAGAATAAAGTATTGATGATTAATGCAACTTGTTCATAATCTATACCTGAATTAATACCGATTGTTCTTTGTATTTCAGCAGATACAGAAGTTTCTAAATTAACTTGTCCCGTAAAATAGAAACCAGATGTGTGCATTGTCTTTTTAAAACTATCTCGCCAATCATTAATTGTACGACCAACTTTGATAACATAAGAGAAGTCCTGATAATATAAACTATCTTGTATTCTCATTGATGTTTCAGAAACGTGACCATCTTGGTTTATATAAGTACCAGCAGTATCAACTACTGCGCCAACTGTTGTGGTTGCTGTACTTAAATCATTTTTTTCAACTAATCCACTTGCACCACTATCTGTAGTAATTGTTGTGTCTTCAGCAAACTGTCCTGTTGGACTTGAAACTTTTAAAACACCTGTACCCGAACTATATGAAACAACTGTTGCTGTGATAGATGTAGAACTTGAATCAATACCTGTTACTGTTTCACCTGTTACAAAAGAACCTGAAACATTTGAAAGTATAATATAACTTGGTAATGATAATGTCGGTGGTGATGGTGAGGCTTCATAACCTGAACCAGATTCAATAATTTTTAGTGATAATATTTTACCTATTTCGGTTCCATACACATATACATCAGCACCAGAACCATTTGTATCATCTACAACAACTGATGGTAATGATTGATAATTATTTCCACTTGATATAATACGTATGTCTGTTACATCTCCTGAGCCTGTTCCACTTTCTTGTACAATTTTATTTCCTGTGTATGAGTCACCTCTAGTTGTTTCATCTTCTAATACAATATGATCTTCTGTTGTTGATGTAGAAGTTTCTTGCGTTAGACCACCATTGACTACTGATACTTTTGCTCTTGCTGAACCTCCACCTGTACCTGTATTTGTAAAAACTATATCGTCACCAATTTCGTAACCAGTACCACCTGATCCAATTATAAATTCTGTAATACCACCACGACCTACAGCGTCAACTTGAACAATCGCATTTTGCCCACCACCCGTAACCGTAACAGTATCAGCAACAGTATATAAACTTCCGTCATTTGTAATTGATATTGTAGAGGGTATACCTGTAATAGTTGCTTTTATATAAATGTCATCATCATCTGTTTCTGTACCTCTTATAACTTCACTTATTTGAAAAGTACCAGTTATTGAATCTTCATTTAAAATAAAAGAAGTTACTTCGTTTGCACCAATTTGAAACTTAAATACGTTTTCAACTATCGCAGTTGCGCCTGATGTTTCACCTTCAATTGTACGACCTATTAAATCACCTGTATTACCTACAGTTGCAATTGCTCTTAAAACTTTATTTGTATCCCATTTACCATCAGATGCTCTTAATATATTTTCTCTTGGATAAATTGTTTCTGATTCCAAACCAAAGAGTAATCTAAAAAATAATTCGTGTCCTCTATTTGTACCTTTTGCTCTATAAACAGATTTAATATTTTTAATTAATTTTCTTTTATCAACCCCTGTATTTAAATTTTCAGGTAATGTATTTAAAAATTCATTTCTAAACTTTGTTAAAAAATTAGATACAACTTTGTCAGGATCTCTAAAGTTTAATAAGTCTTGTATATTATTTACAGGATTTGGTTTGTAACTATTAATAATCGCTGTTGCGTTTGAACTAGAACCTACAACTTCTTCACCATCTATAAATTTATCTTGTGCTGATATGTAAAGTCTATTATTGTCTAAATCTTCAGCAAGTACAGTTGCAGTTGCGTTTGAAGTAGAACCTGTAATCGTTTCACCTCTTGTAAATTTACCAAAGGCAGAACTTTCTAAAAGTATTTTATCACCCGCATCGAGTTGTGTTCTATCTGAATCAATACGTGAACCATCTAAAATTAATTCATTTGCTTGAGCAGTTTCTGTTTCTAATTGAATACCATCGGTAGTTTGTACAGAAGTTACACCTAACTCCGCTGATTCCATAAACGTGTAATACGTTTTGACAAACTCTAAAAATTTAGGGTGTTGTTCTAATACGAACTCTGGCGCCTGTTGATTTATCAGGCTCGATATTTTATCAGTGAACTTTGCCATTAGTAATTAGATGTTGTTGTATAACCTACACCAGCATCAGCAGAACCACCAACAAACGTATCTGCCTCTACTGTGATTGTTGAATTTGCTGTATCTATTTCTAAAATTTGATCTCTAACTGGAACAATGTCGTAAGACGCTGGTTCAACAGTCACTTCAATAACAGTAGATGAAGCGCCTCGTATATTTTCTACTGACGCAACTGTTAAAGAGTTGATTGTGATTTGACCTGTAGCGTAATTTACAGTTCCTTGAGTATTGTTTACATATGTTCTTACTGAACCTACAAAATAGTATCTTCTTATATTTCCATTTCCATCATCATCAAGGTAATACACATTTGTATCATTTGGTACTTTGAAACCAGATGTACTAATTACACCACCTGTACCAGATTTGTGACCAGCGTGTGGATTGTAAATACCATTTCTAAAATAAATGTCATATCTTGTAGAAGCACTTAAAGTTGGTGTAAAAGTTTTTCTAATTTTTAAACTTGTTACGTTTGATAAAATACTTGTATCTGTGTCATCAATCAAACCTGTAACTTTTGAATGTCTAAAGATACTATCAAATTTTTGTAATGTACTTGTATTATAATTTGTTATTGCTGTTGTAATTTCTGATTTTAAAGTATCTGCTGTTTTTGTAGTTGCTCTTTCATCATACTTCACATTTGAAGTTAAGATAATAGAAGTCGTTTCAGGATCAACAATTACTGGTCTTACAGATGCAACATTATATTTTTGTAATTGTGTTTTAATACTTTCTTTTGTAGTGTCTGTAAGTGTAGAACCTGACGCTGCTTTAATCGCTATCTTTACTACACCATAAACTGGCGTTTCATCATCTTCGCCACCCCATGCTGAAACTGATTGAGCGTTAGGGTATAATTCTTGTACAAGTGTTTCATAATCAGAAGTTGTAACTGCTCTATCTTGTCTTGCGTATTGTAGTGGTGCATTAAATCTAATTGATTCTTTTGATTGACCATCTGATCCACCTTGAGCAGATGAATTAGTTGTAATAGTAACATCACTAAAACCACCTACACTTCCTGATAATGTAAATGTTGAAGCTCCATTTGCTTCTGTTTTATTTGTTACTATGTATTCTAAAATTACAATATTACCGTCATCTAAAGATTTTCCTATAACACCATCTCCAAAATAAACTTCAAATTTATTATCTTCTACTTCTTGTATAAAATAAACTTTTGATGTGTTATCTAATCCTGTATAACCTGTTGCTAAATTATATGTTGCAGTTGTTGAATCTGATATTGAATTTTGAACTTTTACTTTTAGTGTTGATGTATCTGCTCTTGCAGAGTTAATTACAAACCTTTGATCTGGATCAGAACTATCTACTGTATATTTGTAAGTGACAGAACTTCCTTCGTAAACATTTATATTTGAAAATCTATAAACACCATTTGATGGAGTTATTGTAGCATCAGCGTTTGTAATGAATTGATATGATATACCATTTACTGATGTATTGAACACAGTTCCTTTATCCATAGTAATAGATGTACCTGACGCATTGTTAATTAGAATATCAATGTTTGCAATTGGAGCTCTTGGTGATGTTGGTGTATAACCTAACATCTTTGCTAATGAAACAATACTATTTCTTAAATCAGCGCTGTCCAAATACATTTCATTTGCTACAACGTTTGCATTGTAAGCAAGGTAGTGTGTATTATAAGCAAGTAAGTCAAGTAAAATAGAAAAACCAGAACCTTCAAAATTGTAATCCTGAAACTCTACTTGATTTTGTAAAAATGTTTTTAAGTTTGCTTTGATTTGGTCAAAGTCAACTGCTGATATTTCTAATTTATTTGATGCCATCTTATCTTAATCTTTCTAAAAATGTTTCTACTACCACAGGATCCTCTACACCAACAACATAAAAATAAATTGAAACTTTTAATCTATTTCTATCAGGATCATCATCTACAGTTATTTGATTCAAAGAAGCTCTTGGTTCAAAATTTGTAATCACTTCTTCTATTTTTCTTTTTAAAAAAATACCTGTTAATGGTGTATAGTTTTCAAAAAGTAATTCTCTAACACCACAACCTAATTCAGGGTGAAATGGTCTTTCATAAAAATTAGTTTGAACTAAATTCTTTACACTTCTTTTTACTGCATCAACGTCTTCAATTTTATTGACATCATTAGTAATCGGATTACGACCAAAGTCTAAATCTAAATCTTTATAAAATCTTCGTACACTACGATTACTTTTATTGGTATTTGAAGCGTCATATATTGCCATAACACTAATATTTATACACTAACCACAAAAGATATTTGAAGAACCACTTATCATTTCCCCACTATCGGTACTATCGCCAATTCTTGCCACAAATGCGCCAGCAACTCTTACAGTTGATGAACCTATGTTAACATTTGCCACGTGTGGTGGACAAGGTGGCGCTGGAGGGTGTGGGTGTGATACTGTTGGATCACCAACTCTTGCGATTAATATACCATTTGCTCTAACTGTCGATTGTGTGGGTGTATCTAAAGTCGTTACACTTGTACAAACGTGTCCAGTGGTTAAACTATCACCTTTTCGACAGATTGCGGGCATTTATTAACAAGGTTTCCCTTGTCCTCTATATGGTTTGTATGATCTTTTTTTAGATTTGTTCATTGAACTTTTTTTAACATTTTTTCGATTACCTTGTGATGTTTTTTTAGGTATTCTTTCGTGTCTAACATATTCTTTTGCTAATTTTGCCATTATCTACCTAATTTCTTTTTTCTTCCAAGAGGTAATTGAATTGAACTAACAATCTTTTTACCTTTTTTACTAATATATTCAAATCCTATCAATTGATTTTTAAAATTCTCTTGTACTGACTTGATTGCCTTCTTTAAACTTGTATTTTCTTTTTTTTCTTCTTGTCCTTTATCGTTCCAGAACAAAAATTCACGCATTTTTGCCATTTTTTAAGCTCCATTAAATGAATCATAGTCACTGGCATCATATTTTACTTCGTTAGGGTCAAAATCTTTTTTTTCTTCGTGTCTACAGTAACCGCAACACTCGATTTTGTATTTTTCACCAAACTCATTTACCAATTGTTGCTCGCATTTGTTGCCACAGTGGCAATCGTGTCCGCAATTTTGACAATTTTTCATTATTTTTCCTTTTTTATTAATATTTATGTTAAAAATTACAACTTGCTGTCGCCGTTGTTGTTCCATTTTTAATCGAATCAACTATTTTTTCTTCAGTATTCATTTTTTTATCATTCGATTCGGTTTTTTCACTTGTTTTTACTTCAACTTTTGGGAAAATTTTACAATTTTTAAGGTTTTTTACACAACCAGAACAAAACGTGAACAAAAAAAGTAAAAAAATGACTAAAAATAAGGGTTTTTTATGCATATTTTTTTGGTTTAACCTATTGACAATCGTATTTATTCCTGATATTATAATTGTATATGAAAAACAAAGGAGTAAACACTATGAAAAACAATATCGGTGACGAAATGAAAATCTTTAACAATCATTTATTTAGTATGAGTGTTGATGAGTTAAACACTACTAAAGATTTAATTAATGATTTGATTAAAAGTAAAATTAAATCTGTCTTAAAAGTTGGTATGAAAGTAAATGTAGTACAAAAAACTAAAAAGACCCCAGGTGTAATTACTAAAATTATGCAATCAAAATGTTTAGTTGATTTGTCTGGTAGAATTTACAGAGTACCAATGTCAATGTTGGAGGCTGCGTAATGAAAAAATTTAGAGAAAATATGTCAGTATTATTTGGTGTTATATTTTTAATGAGTATGGTCGGTGCCACTGGTGCGATTGAAGCAGATCAATATTTACTTGGTAGCGCAATGGCAATGACTGGTATCTTTACAGGTATCTTAACTATAATCTTACAATCAAAGGAGGACTAATATGATTAAAGTAGAAAAAACAGCAAACACTTTAGAAGAAGGAATAACTAATATGATGCAGGGCGCAAAAGATGATTATATACAAATGTCAACTAGTTATGGTAAAAAAGAATTAGAGGGTTATTCTAAAGAACAAGTTGAACAATGGGATAATAAAACTAAAGTGAGTTTTGGTAAAAAGTTTATCAAAATAGTACAGGACACTGGTGTGTTTGCTTTTGTAATGAAAGAAGACTCTGGTCGATTTAAAAAAGGCGATATACTAAAAGCCGCTGGTTATAATAAACCTGCATTAAACTCTCCAAGAGGAAATGTTTTAACTGGTAATTATGCAATACAATGGACAGGACCATTATACTTAAAATAGGAGATATTATGAATAGAAGA